>Ga0255184_1000151_pt1 | contig 23711 bp, 5 predicted proteins | sample Miss_Cont_RepA_0_FD_189954 | JGI IMG/M metagenome (GOLD analysis project Ga0255184, IMG submission 189954) | Freshwater microbial communities from Mississippi River, Louisiana, United States - Miss_Cont_RepA_0h | ecosystem: Environmental > Aquatic > Freshwater > River | place: USA: Louisiana...
CTTAGCAGAAATAAGTTCCGGGCATATTTCGAGTCACGATACGTGAAATACCCCTGGGAAATTGCAGCCAACCAGGGGCCGAGAGTAAGCATGCCGGCTCACCCGTGCTTTCACGGGAGGTTTACTCACTGGGACGGCCGAAGCCTTGTGTCCGTCCGGCGAAAAGCCTTCTTGTAATTGTTGTTAGCCTTGTGGTTTTTCGGAACCACGGGGAGAGCAGGTGATGCGGAGCAAGCGGAGCGGCAGGCTGGAAGCGAAATGGTGAGAGATTGTTGCGGGGCACCCGAGTAGCGGGCAGACAATCCGAGCGAACTGCAAGGCAAGGCATTTCGCCGAGGGGGCCTTCTTCTTCTGTCGCAAAGAGCTGGATCGTCGGGTACAACCTCTGGCGGTGCATCCACAACTGATTCCGATTTGGTTCCTGCTGGATCCATCCCTGCGGGTGCAGGTGGGTTGCCCCTCAGGTCATGACGTGCACCGGTCCAATCGCGTTGGGTCGTTGCTTTTCAACCTGTTTCTGTTCTTGAATGGCGCCGGGGTATGATGAACCACGGCATGGCGCAGATCTTTGTCTACTTTGATTCAATAGGAATGCGTAAGATTTTCGACACATTGGCCCAGATGTTTTAGGGCAACCTGGGCCATATTCGGTTTCGGTAGCCTGCTTCCTCATTCAGGGGAAGACTCGGGGATTTCCAGCCTCCTGCAAATGGTTTGAGCCAGGACTGCTTGTGAATCCAATCCACCGACCTTGGACCGATTCCCAAGTATTTCGTTGAATTCTTCAAATCCGGAATTGAGAACAGGTTTTTCGCCCTTCCCTGCCCTGTTCAACCATGGTGTTTATTCCTTGGAGCCATGTCCTAAGTGGGTCCCTCCACGGTGGATTCCTTGCCTCAACCAAGATTGGAATCATCTCCTCGGGGCATTTTTTTAATTGCGGATTACCCTCTATTTTCGGGTGATTAATTCCGTGCCCAAGCTCCATGCTGAAATTATTTTCAGAAAAATTCTTGCCAATGTATCTTCTTCGTAGTACCACATAGATCAGCGCAGTTTGGAAGTCGCCGTTTAACGGTCCTCTCTACTTTCCAGGCTGAGCCTTTTGCCACCCTGTCTCGCATCTGGGAGTGGTCATGCATTTTCTAAAACAGCTCTTTCGTTTACTTCCTGGCAAATCGTCCCAACCTTTTCGTCCCGCCCTTCCCTTCAAACCCAAACTCGACCGCCTCGAGGAGCGCCTTGCTCCGGCCGCCAACTTGTTCGCCGTCGGCTCCCCAGCCGGCGCCCTGCCCCTGGTTAAACTGTACGACAGCGACACCGGTACCCAGGTCGACCAAGTGCAGCCCTTCAATTCCGCCTACACCGGCGGGGTGGAGGTCACGCTTGCCGACCTGAATCGCGATGGCACCCCCGAAATTCTCGCCGCCGCCTCCAGCGGCACTCCCCATGTTGTCGTGCTCGACGGCAAGACCCACGCCGTCACCGCCAGCTTCTACGCCTTCGCCCCGGGCCAGACCTCCGGGATCAGCCTCGCGGGTGGCGATATCGGCAACGGGTCTCGCGGTATCGTCGTCGGCTCTGGCGGCGGCATGACCGCCACCGTTTCCGTCTTCTCCACCACGGGTGAACTCCTCCGCTCCTTCCAGCCCTACGGTTCATCCTTCCAGGGCGCTGTCGATGTCGCCCTGGGCTTCGCCGAGAACGGCAACGCCGCCATCTTCACCGCCGCCGGCCTGGGCGCTGGTCCCCATGTCCAGACCATCGAAGCACGTTCCGGCACTGTCCTATCCAGCTTCTTCGCCTATGCACCCGAATTCACCGGCGGGGTCTCCATCGCCGCCGCCGACCTGAACAACGATGGCGTCAGCGAGATCATCACCGGCTCTGGCATCGGGGCCAATGGCCATGTCCGTGTCTTCAGCCGGGCCGGCAATCACCCACTGGCCAGCTTCCTCGCGTCCGATTCCCCTGCCAGCTTCGCCACCCGCGTGGCTTCCCCCTCCGCCGACCGCATCCTGGCCCTGGTCGACCAAAATGGTCAGCGTTCCCTGAAGCGCTACAGCGTCGCCGCCAACGGCTCCACCCAGGAAGTGGGCAATGCCGTCAACCTCGGCGCCTTTGCGATCGCCACACCCACCGCCACTGCCAAGACCCGGGCCTACGATGCCGCCAACCCTACCCCTAACCTAATTCGCGAGGCTTACGCCGACACCGCAGCCCCGGCCTCGCAAGCGGGGGCGGGGATGTATTCCGGCTACCCCATCCGCTACGGCGATGGCAGTCCCGAGATCGATATTGCCCTCGCCGGCCCTGGCCTGGAAGGTAGCCTCTACGGCGATTTCCTCGGCTACACCAACCAGCTCAGCTACACCAATAGTCAGCATTTTGGCATCGGTTGGTTCAGTGCCGGATCCCCTTCAGTCGTGGAGGAAGGGGGTTATCGACGGGTCCTTCTGTCTCCTTCTGAAATTGTCACCTTCCCCATTGGGTCTGGCACCCTCGGCGGTAAAATTCCGCCCCCGCCTCCGCTGTACGGGGAAACTGACAAGCTGTACACCGACGCCACCAACAACATCTTCATTTTCATCCGGGAAGATGGCACTTCCTACGAATTCTTCGACTTCTCCTCCACCCACGCGGCGCTGAAGCAGGGCACCCTCTCCAAAATCAAGGATCCTGCCGGCAATGTCCTGCTCGAAGCCAAAACCTGGGACGGTTCTGGTCGGGTCACCACCCTGGAAAAGTCGGTCACGCAGAACTCCGTCACCACACTGACCAAACGGACGCTCACCTACATCACCAGCGGGGTGAACAGTGGCCTGATCTCCCAGGTCGACTTCGCCCACAAAACCGGCTCCGGCAGTTGGGTCACCGACCGCACTGCCTTAATGGACTACTATTCGGGCACAGGCGATTCCGCTGGCACCGACAATGAACTGAAGATGATCACCGTCCAGGACGGCTCCAGCAATGTGCTCGACCGTTCCTACTTCCGCTACTGGCTCTCCGGCCAGACCAACGGTTACAACCAGGCCCTCAAGTTCGTCCTGAAGGGCGAATCCTACAACCGCATGGTCCAGGCCGGCCTCACACCCACCACCGCCACCAATACCCAACTCGCCGGCTATGCCGACCACTACTTCGAATACGATGACCAGTTCCGCGTCACCCTCGAAAACACCAATGCCTTCGGTTCGTACGGCTTCGCCTACACCACCAATCCCAATGGCCTCAGCACCAGCGATTTCAACTATTGGAATGTCAAGACTGTCGAGACCCTGCCCGATGGCAACCAGAACATCGTCTACACCAACTTCCAGAAGCAGGCGATGGTTACGGCTTTCAACGATGTCAGCGCCTCCGCCAAATGGATCACCTACACCCAGTTCAACTCCAAGGGCTATGTCACGCTGAAGGCACTGCCTTCGGCTATGTCCGGGTACAACGACTCGTACAATGATTTGGCCCAGTGGAGTGGCGGCAACGCCACCTACATCAAGGACGGCGAAGGCCTGGTCCTCACTAACACTTACGCTTCCAGTACCACTGCCACCAGCACTTCGGCCGGGGATGCCAAAGGTTGGCTCTCTTCCAGCAGCCTCAGCCGGGGTGAGACCGGCACCGCCGTCCCCCAGTCCGCCGTCACCTATATCAAGCGCACCCTCCTGGGCGTGGATTATTTTTTTCCAGCCAACCAGACGGTGTACACCAACACCAACGGCACCGGCTCCCTCACCACCAGCTACAGCTACACCTTCCAGGGTTCCACGGCCCAGCCAGATCAGATCACCCAGACCAATCCCACCGTCTCCACCGGTAAGAATGGTTCCAACTCCGCCACCAGCTCGGTCACCGTTTACGACGCCTATGGTCTGCCCATTTGGACCAAGGATGAGGCCGGCTTCCTCACCTACCGCGCCTACGATCAGGTCACCGGCGCTCTCACCAAGCAAATCGTCGATGTCGACACCACGCAGACCACCACCTACAGCAACCTGCCCTCCGGCTGGTCCACCCCCTCGGGTGCCGGCCTGCACCTGACCACTTCCTACGAGGTGGACAACCTGGGCCGCACCACCAAGATCACCTACCCCAATGGCCGGATCGACTACATCGTCTACAAGGACGATGTCCACGAGGTGCGCACCTACCCCGCCTGGGACGCCACCAACAATGTCCCGTTGCTCCCCATCACCGTCACCCGCGAAGACCAGGCCCGGGGCTATCGCGAAGTCCTGACCATGTCCGCCACCCCCTCGGTCACCAGCGGCCGCCCCACCGGCGCCGAGAGCATCTCCAGCCTGGAGAGCCTCACCCGCGAGGTGCTGAACTCCGTCGGCCAGGTCACCGCCACCGACCAGTACTTTTATCTCACCGGCCTCACCTACTCCGCTTCTTCCGTCACGCTGGGTACCGCCGGCACCAACTACTACCGCACCGAATACGGCTACGACTCCAAGGGCAACCGCGTCCGCACCCTCAGCCCCACCGGCACCATCACCCGCACCGTGCTCGATGACCTCAACCGCGTCTCCAGTGTCTGGGTCGGTCTCGATGACACTCCCACCTCCGGCACCTGGTCCCCTACCAACACCACCGGCACCGACCTGGTGAAGGTCAGCGAGAACGAATACGATGGCGGCGGCGTGGGCGATTCCAACCTGACCAAGGTCACCCAGATCCCGGGCGGCTCCGCCGCAAACCGCGTCACCCAGTACTTCCTCGACTGGCGCAACCGCGTCGTCGCCACCAAAGCCGGCGTCGAGACCAGCGAGGCCACCGACACCAACCGCCTCATCTCCTATGTCGATTACGACAACCTGAACCGCGTCACCACCACCCGCCTCTACGATGGCGACACCGTCTCTATCACCAGTACATCGGGGGTGCCGAATGCTCCCAGCTCTTCGCTGCTCCGGGCCAAGTCCGAGACCCAGTTCGATGAGCGGGGTCAGGCCTACAAGACCCTGACCTACAACGTCGATCCCTCCACCGGCTCCGTCTCCGCCTCCGCTCTGGTTAACCAGTCCTGGTTCGACCCCCGGGGCCTGGTGATCAAGCAGTCCTCCCCCGGTGGGGTGGTGACCAAGATTACTTACGATGGCGCGGCCCGGCCCACGGCCAGCTACACCACCGATGGCGGTGGAGACTCCGCCTACACTGATGCCGATGATGTCACCGGCGATGCCGTGCTGCAGCAGGTGGAGACCACCTACGACAGCAACTCCCACGCGATCCTGGTCACTGCCAAACAACGGTTCCACGATGAGACCGGCACAGGTGCTCTGGGCACTGCCACTACCGGGGTGAAGGCCCGGGTCAGCTACGCCGCCAGCTACTACGATGGTGCCGACCGACTGACCAACACCGTCGATGTCGGTACCAACGGCGGCTCCAGCTACACCCGGCCTTCTTCCGTTCCCAGCCGTTCGGATACGGTGCTGGTGGTCACGACTGCCTACAACTCCGCCGGTTTGGCCTGGAAGGTCACGGACTCCAAGGGCATCGAGTCCCGCAGCTACTTCGACGCCTTGGGCCGCGTCACCAAGACCATTGAAAACTATGTCGATGGGGTCGTCTCCGACACCGATGATAAGACCACCGAATCCACCTACAACGCGGTCGGCTTGACGACTGTGAAGGTGGTTCTGCCTTCCAGCGGCCAGCAGGTCACTGAATGGGTGTATGGGGTTACCACGGGGGGCGGTTCTGGCCTGAATTCCAATGACCTGGTCAAGGAGGTCCGCTACCCGGATCCCTCCACCGGGGCCAGCAGTTCTTCTTCGAAGGATCTGCTGACCGTGAACGCCCTGGGCCAGGCGCTGACCATGAACGACCGCAACGGCACGGTCCACACCTACTCCTACGATGTGGTTGGCCGCCAAACCGCCGATGCCATCACTACGCTGGGTAGCGGCGTCGATGGCACCGTCCGCCGTCTCACCACCGCCTACGACACCCAGGGCAACCCCTACCTCTTCACCGCCTACGATGCCAGCTCTGGCGGCAACATCGTCAACCAGGTCAAGCGGGACTTCAACGGCCTCGGTCAACTGACCTCCGAATGGCAGTCGCACAGTGGGGCGGTCACCGGCTCCTCACCCCGGGTCCAATACGCCTACAGCGAGATGCCCAGCGGTGCCAACCACTCGCGGTTGACCAGCGTAACCTACGCCTCAGGCTACACTGTCAACTACAACTACGCCTCGGGTCTGGATGCCAATATCTCTCGGCTGAGTTCGCTGAGCGATGCCTCCAACACCCTGGAAGCCTACAGCTACCTCGGCCTCGGTACCGTGGTCAAAAGAGCCCACGCCCAGTCCGGCGTGGATCTCAGCTACATCAAGCTGACCGGAGAATCGGTGGGCGATGCTGGCGATCAGTACACCGGCCTGGACCGTTTCGGCAGAATCGTCGATCAACGCTGGATCAACAGCTCCAACATCGATGTCGATCGCTACCAGTACGGCTACGACCGTGATGGAAATAGGCTCTACAAAGACAACAAGGTGATTGCTTCGTTGAGCGAAGTCTACACCTACGATTCCTTGAACCAGCTCGCCAGTTACAAACTCGGCACGCTGAACGGCACCAAAACTGATGTCACCGGCTCACCTACGACCAGCCAGTCCTGGGACTACGACGCCGTCGGCAACTGGGACTCCGTCACCACCAACAGCACCACGCAAACACGCACCGCCAACAAACAGAACGAAATCACCGCCGTTAGCGGCGCCACCACACCGACCTACGACAGCAACGGCAACCTGACCACCGATGAAAACAACTACCGCTTCGTCTACGACGCCTGGAACAAGGTCGTCCAGGTCAAGAATTCGTCGAATGTGGTGATCGTCACCTACGGCCGCGACGCCCTCCACCGCCATGTCACCGACACTGTCGGCTCCACCGTCACCGATCGCTTCTTCAGCAGTGACTGGCAGTTGCTGGAGACCAAGGTTGGCTCAAACACCGTCACTCGCAATGTCTGGAGCCCCGTCTATGTCGATGGCCTGGCCTTGCGAGACCGTGACACCGACGCCAACGGCACCCTCGATGAACGCCTGTACTCCATGCAGGACGCCAACTGGAACACCACCGCCCTGGTCAACACTAGCGGCACAGTCCAGGAACGCTACACCTACACACCGTTTGGGCAGGTCACCTTCCGGGATGGAAGCGGTTCCACCCTGTCAAATTCCGCGAAAGACTGGATCTTCCTGCACCAGGGGGGTGAGAAGATCGCGGCGGGGGATTACGAGTTCAGGAATCGGGTCTACAGCCCCAGCCTGGGCAGGTGGCTCAATAATGATCCGTTGGGATTTGGTGCCGGAGATCAAAATTGGTACCGGGCGATTGGAAATAACCCCGGAAATGGGAACGATCCGAGTGGGTTGGAATGGTGTGACATTTTTATTATTACGCCAGCTATTGATATGTTTCAACAATGGCGAAGGGGCAGAAAGCTTGACAGCGATTTGGAGGATTTAAAATACAAAGAATTGGATAAACAAGATTTACTTAATAAAGTAAGGCTGGCACCAAGCGGAAATGGGACAATCGGCGACTTTCGCAACAATACATTTGACCCACATTTTAACGCAAATTATCAACAGGCAAATGGCGATATAAAAATAGGTGGCAAAATAATCGAGTTGTCTTGGGATGCTGCAGCGGGTTTTGCATCATACAAAGGGGCCATTAGCAAAATATATCCGAAAGACTTTGCGACAAAAAATACAAAAAATTGGAGCAGTTTATATAAATCGGAGGGAGAAGCAAGAACCATTGCTAGAACTAAAATTGGCAAGAATCCAATTGAAATTGAGCCAGGCAAATGGAGAAGCGCAGATGGAAAATGGCAGTACCGGGCTAAGCCTGGGGATGTAGCCGAAAATCATATTCACATTGAAGAACTTGACCCTAGAACTGGGGAGGTTATACAGAATTACCACCTTCGCTGGCCTAAAGGAGAAAGTCGATGAACAAGGGCAGTCAATTAGAAATTAAGTTACATTTTAGACAATTAGATGGGCAAGATGTATTGAATGTCTTTGTGCCAAATAAATCTTTAAAAGACTGGTGCCTTTGCCTTCAGCTCCTATGTGATAAACTAATTGACACCTGTGTAATTTATTCGCCTAATTGTGGAGATAGATTAGAGTTAATTTGTGGCATGGCTTCCACTCTCAAGAAAAGTGGAGCCAAGTACAGTGTTTACCTAACATCTAAGTCCCTAGATTGCCTTCGTTTTTATTTTCTGAAATACTATCGCGATGGATTTGCTGAAGTGGACCATGTCGATTTTGAAGATGAAATAAACCAAAATGGGTATTTAACGTTTTCGGTTCCCGATTTTTCATCCGGAATCAGCAACAGTGAAATGCAAAAAATGCTGGATTTGAAATAAACAAGAGTCCCCGTCTGGACCGTATAATCAATTTTGAGATCAACCAGCTGGGCCAAGTGGTGTCTGACTATGATGCCGCACAGTGTCAACCACCTTTTTACAGGTTTCTGCCAGAACAGGTCCGCTGCCGAAGGAGATTGGGATTTAATCAACTATTCGCAGTCACGGGCATTTGCTCGGCCGCATTAATCTCATCCAACGCCGGCCCCCGCCTTCGTCAACACAACATCATCCTTTCGGATGTGTTAAGACGAGCGGTTGTTTTGAAAATGTGCGCATAATCCTGGACGTTATCGAAATTATTTATCATCCTGCACTTTCGAAAGTGCTTCCCAGAATAGAAGCTGCTTGACATGTATATCAGATGTTGATAGACAAGGTGTTTTTGCCAGGAGGAAAAAAACCATGATTTACAAGCGTTCGCAGGCAATCGAGCGAAGGCTGGAGCTGGTGCTACGTCTCATTCGCACGGGCGGCTACTCAACGCCTAGTCTTTCCGAAAAAATCGGGGTATCGATTCCGACCATTTCCCGGTGTGTCAATGCTCTACGCGAGCGTGGGCATGAGATACGGTCGGAGAGGCATTCTGACGGCTGGCGTTACGTTCTTCCAAAGAAGGGGGCCACGGTGAAGGTGGAAGTCGAAGGAAAATTCGCCAAAGTTAGTAAGTGAATAAATGGTAAGACACTTATAACCATTGAGCCAAGTAGGCAAGCCATGAACGCAGACACCCTTAAACGCATAGTTCGTGCAATCGCCGACGGTTCTCAAGGCGAGTTGGATAAACTCGCGCGCAGGGTCGTCGAATCAGAGAGGGAAATTGGCCATGCCCGCCTAGCCGACGAACTCGAATCAATCCTGAACAAACCAAAAAAGCCAAAAGCGGTGAACGGCCATTCCGCAACCACTGATTCTGGAAGGCCCCTACACGAACTTCCGATGAGCAGGCGTCATGGTGAATTGCTTGCAAGTTTGCTCCCGCGTGAGTCGCTTGAGCATCACATGATTTTGCCAACACCGATTGAAGAAAGGTTTTCTCGAATTGAGCGGGAATACGCTGCACGCGAACGGCTAGGAGCCTATGGGCTGAAGCCCAGAAAGACCGTACTTCTGTATGGTCCGCCAGGATGTGGCAAATCGCTCGGAGCAAAACGTCTGGCATGGAACACGGGCTTACCGCTTATGAAAGTCCGGTTCGATTCGTTGCTTTCTTCTTACTTCGGTGAATCGGCATCGAACCTTCGCACTGTGTTCGAGACAGCAAAAGAGCGGCCATGTGTGCTACTGCTTGATGAATGTGATTTCATTGCCCGTTCCCGCGTCCAATCCAAAGACATCGGGGAAGCATCAAGAATCGTAAACTCGCTACTACAACTCATGGAAGAATACGATGCGCCTGGTTTACTGGTCGCAACGACCAACATTGAAGACTCGCTCGATAACGCTCTATTTCGTCGATTCGACGAAGTGTTCCAAGTCCCGCCACCCGGCCAAGAGGAGATTGAAAAGTTACTGAAGCATTCACTCTCCGGAGTGCAGGTTTCGGACAAGGTGGATTGGCCAGAGGCCGCGAAAACCCTTGCCGGACAACCCGCAGCCATGGTTGTAAAGGTCGCTCAGGATGCAGCCAAAGCGGCAGTTTTGGCAGGCCAAAAAATCGTGATGCCATTCCATTTGAAAATTGCGTCCTCCGACTTAAGGCGTAGCGAGAGTGATCGGAACAACGGATAACCTATGCCACCGACACCCCAGTTTGAGTACCTCCCGCTGATCCTCCGCAAGCAAGGCCCGGCACGTTTTGCGCAGGTACAGATTCCGGAAAACCCTCTGACAGCAGCCAATAGGCAAAACCGTGCTGCCCACGGCGGGGAGCTGTCAAAACGCACTTCGAATATTGTGGCTTCTTGGAACACAAGACAGCAGGAACGAGCAGATGCAGGGCTGCCCGCCATCAATGGCATCCCTCTGCTTTTGAAGATTGACACAACTCTCGATATCGATGTTCTACGACAGGTTTTCCAATTTGAAATCGTGTCCGAAGAATTGGACGGGTTCGTCATCGTCGCCTCCGATGACCTCTCCCTGACGCAATTCCAGCAAAAGCTCACGGATTTCGTTGCAAGCGTTGAAGGTTCAGGTAACGTTGCAAAGATCATTGATCTTCGCGAGGACGCGACTCAAGAAGGCAGGCTCAAACATGTGCTTTCGGAAACGCTGTTCGAAGAGTGGCCCAGGATTCCGGATGACGCGCCATACATCTGCGAGGTAAGCATTTCTTGTACTGGCACTTGGGAAGTGCCTAAGAAGCCGTCCAAGAACCCAAGATGGAAGTCTGAGACCTGGGCACGAAAAGAATTGGACTGGTCACAGCGACGTAATGACGCTTACGAGAAATGGGAACGGCTGAAGGATCAGCGCCTTGAAGAAGTGCAGAACATCATTTCGCACTACAGTGCTGAGATTCTGCTCAATATCGATGGGATGACCACTGAGACACTGATTCTCCCTGGCGAATTCACACTCAGGATAAAGATTCCGGGCAGGGGCCTTAAGGACCTTGTGACCAACTATCCATACGTCTTCGAAGTCACCGAGCCGGACAACATCGAATTACCCCAGCAAGGGGCTAGGGATCTCCTTGCCATACAGACATCTCTAACTCTTGTCGCTCCACATAGCAGCATGCCTGTTGTCTGCGTGATCGATAGCGGTATTCAAGAGAGCCATTTGCTGCTTGAGCCGGGAATCGACAAGCCATCCTCACTTTGTTTCCTACCCGGAGCGGTGACAGACGTCGCAGATCACGTGAAGCCATCGGGGCATGGCACCCGTGTTGCCGGGGCAGTGTTGCATGGTGAGAATGTGCCAAAATCCGGAACAGTTCAACTCGAAGCCTGGGTTCAGAATGCTCGTGTCTTAAACAACGACTGCGACATGCCCAAGGAGTTATTCCCTCCAGCACTGTTGCGTGAGGTTATTCATAAGTACCACCTGGGTAGTCGCAAAACACGCATTTTTAACCATTCGATCAACGCAGATGCACCAAGTCGCAACGTGCATATGTCGGCATGGGCCGCTGAGATCGATCGCCTGAGCTTTGAAAATGACATTCTCATCGTTCAAAGCACCGGCAACCTCAAATCGAGCAGGCCAGCACCCCGTCCGGGCATTCAGGAACATCTTGTAGCGGGTAAGCCTTATCCTGACTATCTGGGTGAAACCTACTGCCGAGTCGCTAATCCTGCCCAAAGCTTCCAAGCACTGTCCGTCGGCTCCGTAGCCTACGGTTCTTTTGAAGCTTCTGGCTACAGGAGTTTTGCGGCACAGGCAGGCGAACCTTCTGCCTTCAGCCGTTCTGGCCCCGGAATATGGGGAAGCATAAAACCAGAGGTAGTCGAGTACGGAGGCGATTGCCTTCGAACTGCCGAAACAAGCCCAACCGTAACCACTCCTACTTTCGCTAAATCGTGTTACCCGGAACTTGTCGCGAGCACCATGCACGGTAGTCCCGCAGTTGACCGCGATGAAGTGGGAACTTCCTTTGCAGCCCCTAAAGTCACACGAATTGCCGCTAGGCTGCAAGCCACTCTCCCTGACGAAACATGTCTGCTTTACCGGGCCCTCATCGCTCAATCTGCCCGGTGGCCTGAATGGGCGAGCAGACTAACGCCCGCCCAGCAGGCAATTTTGCTCCAACGAATCGGTTATGGGATTCCCGATATTGCACGCGCTACGGAAAACGACAACCACCGCACTACGTTCATTTCTCATGGAGATCAAGAGATCGCACCGGGGGCTTGTCAGGTCTATCAGGTCCGTATTCCCGAAGAGTTGAGAAGGCCCGCCGACGAATACGACATCCTGATCGAGGTCACACTCTCTTACGCCGCCGAACCCCGCCGCACCCGAAGAAACCCTCGTGGGTATCTTGCCACATGGGTCGATTGGGTAAGTAGCCGTCGGGGTGAGGAACCAGAAGAGTTTGTCCGACGTTCCATCCGTGTTGATGACACCACCAACGAGGGCGAAAGTCTCGGCTGGACCATTGAAAACAACCCCGTCTGGGGGCGCTTGCCAGGCGTCCGGCGAAGCGTCGGCACCCTGCAAAAAGACTGGCTGGTAAAAAAGTCGAACGCCCTGCCTGAGGAATTCTGCATCGCGGTTCGCGGACATAAAGGCTGGAGCAAAGACCCTGACGTAACCGCTCGTTTCGCACTCGCCGTGAGCTTCGAGATACTCGGTAAAGAAATCCCGATCTATACGCCCCTGAAGACTTCTGTTCTCGAACTCCGTGCTGAAATCGAAGCGATGGTCGATACAGAAATTGAAGTGGATGTGACCGAATGAGTGTTGAACTCCAAAAAAGAAAAAATTCTTCGCAATGAACTTCGGCGACAAGGCCATTTCAATTGGACCGTCGCGGATATGCTGCTTGGGCCTTTAGGTGGGCCCCGTTTATTGGACAGTGTTTTTCTTATCCGTGCCGTCTGGCGAAAACCCTTCTTCAGATGGTTGTTAGCCTTGTGGTTTTTCGGAACCACGGGGAGAGCAGGCGATGCGGTGCAAGCGGAGCGGGAAGCTGGAAGCGAAGTGGCGTGAGATTGTTGCGGGCACCCGGGTAGCGGTCAGACAATCCGGGGGTACTGCAAGGCCCGGCATGTCACTGAGGCCTCCTTTTTCTCCTGGCGCTGTGAACTGGAACGCCGGGCAAAGCCTCTGGCGGTGCGTCTACAACTGATTCCGATTCGGGTCCTTCCAGATCCAACTTTGCGGGCGCAGGTGCGTTACCCCTCGGGGCATGTGGTGCGCCGGTCCAATCGCGATGGGTCGTTGCTTTCCAACCTGTTTCGGGCCCTGAACGGAGGCGGACCATCCTGAACCATGCCAAGGCGCAGATCTTTGTTTGCATGGGTCCGATGGACATGCGGAAGAGTTTCGACACATTGGCCCAGATGTTTTAGGATAACCTGGGCCATATTCGGTTTCGGTAGCCTGCTTCCTCATTCAGGGGAAGACTCGGGGATTTTCAGTCTCCTGCAAATGGTTTGAGCCAGGACTGCTTGTGGATCAAGTCTACCGACTGGACTCTGATTCCCAAGTATTTCGTTGAATTCTTCAAATCCGGAATTGAGAACAGGTTTTTCGCCCTTCCCTGCCCTGTTCAACCATGGTGTTTATTCCTTGGAGCCATGTCCTAAGTGGGTCCCTCCACGGTGGATTCCTTGCCTCAACCAAGATTGGAATCATCTCCTCGGGGCATTTTTTTAATTGCGGATTACCCTCTATTTTCGGGTGATTAATTCCGTGCCCAAGCTCCATGCTGAAATTATTTTCAGAAAAATTCTTGCCAATGTATCTTCTTCGTAGTACCACATAGATCAGCGCAGTTTGGAAGTCGCCGTTTAACGGTCCTCTCTACTTTCCAGGCTGAGCCTTTTGCCACCCTGTCTCGCATCTGGGAGTGGTCATGCATTTTCTAAAACAGCTCTTTCGTTTACTTCCTGGCAAATCGTCCCAACCTTTTCGTCCCGCCCTTCCCTTCAAACCCAAACTCGACCGCCTCGAGGAGCGCCTTGCTCCGGCCGCCAACTTGTTCGCCGTCGGCTCCCCAGCCGGCGCCCTGCCCCTGGTTAAACTGTACGACAGCGACACCGGTACCCAGGTCGACCAAGTGCAGCCCTTCAATTCCGCCTACACCGGCGGGGTGGAGGTCACGCTTGCCGACCTGAATCGCGATGGCACCCCCGAAATTCTCGCCGCCGCCTCCAGCGGCACTCCCCATGTTGTCGTGCTCGACGGCAAGACCCACGCCGTCACCGCCAGCTTCTACGCCTTCGCCCCGGGCCAGACCTCCGGGATCAGCCTCGCGGGTGGCGATATCGGCAACGGGTCTCGCGGTATCGTCGTCGGCTCTGGCGGCGGCATGACCGCCACCGTTTCCGTCTTCTCCACCACGGGTGAACTCCTCCGCTCCTTCCAGCCCTACGGTTCATCCTTCCAGGGCGCTGTCGATGTCGCCCTGGGCTTCGCCGAGAACGGCAACGCCGCCATCTTCACCGCCGCCGGCCTGGGCGCTGGTCCCCATGTCCAGACCATCGAAGCACGTTCCGGCACTGTCCTATCCAGCTTCTTCGCCTATGCACCCGAATTCACCGGCGGGGTCTCCATCGCCGCCGCCGACCTGAACAACGATGGCGTCAGCGAGATCATCACCGGCTCTGGCATCGGGGCCAATGGCCATGTCCGTGTCTTCAGCCGGGCCGGCAATCACCCACTGGCCAGCTTCCTCGCGTCCGATTCCCCTGCCAGCTTCGCCACCCGCGTGGCTTCCCCCTCCGCCGACCGCATCCTGGCCCTGGTCGACCAAAATGGTCAGCGTTCCCTGAAGCGCTACAGCGTCGCCGCCAACGGCTCCACCCAGGAAGTGGGCAATGCCGTCAACCTCGGCGCCTTTGCGATCGCCACACCCACCGCCACTGCCAAGACCCGGGCCTACGATGCCGCCAACCCTACCCCTAACCTAATTCGCGAGGCTTACGCCGACACCGCAGCCCCGGCCTCGCAAGCGGGGGCGGGGATGTATTCCGGCTACCCCATCCGCTACGGCGATGGCAGTCCCGAGATCGATATTGCCCTCGCCGGCCCTGGCCTGGAAGGTAGCCTCTACGGCGATTTCCTCGGCTACACCAACCAGCTCAGCTACACCAATAGTCAGCATTTTGGCATCGGTTGGTTCAGTGCCGGATCCCCTTCAGTCGTGGAGGAAGGGGGTTATCGACGGGTCCTTCTGTCTCCTTCTGAAATTGTCACCTTCCCCATTGGGTCTGGCACCCTCGGCGGTAAAATTCCGCCCCCGCCTCCGCTGTACGGGGAAACTGACAAGCTGTACACCGACGCCACCAACAACATCTTCATTTTCATCCGGGAAGATGGCACTTCCTACGAATTCTTCGACTTCTCCTCCACCCACGCGGCGCTGAAGCAGGGCACCCTCTCCAAAATCAAGGATCCTGCCGGCAATGTCCTGCTCGAAGCCAAAACCTGGGACGGTTCTGGTCGGGTCACCACCCTGGAAAAGTCGGTCACGCAGAACTCCGTCACCACACTGACCAAACGGACGCTCACCTACATCACCAGCGGGGTGAACAGTGGCCTGATCTCCCAGGTCGACTTCGCCCACAAAACCGGCTCCGGCAGTTGGGTCACCGACCGCACTGCCTTAATGGACTACTATTCGGGCACAGGCGATTCCGCTGGCACCGACAATGAACTGAAGATGATCACCGTCCAGGACGGCTCCAGCAATGTGCTCGACCGTTCCTACTTCCGCTACTGGCTCTCCGGCCAGACCAACGGTTACAACCAGGCCCTCAAGTTCGTCCTGAAGGGCGAATCCTACAACCGCATGGTCCAGGCCGGCCTCACACCCACCACCGCCACCAATACCCAACTCGCCGGCTATGCCGACCACTACTTCGAATACGATGACCAGTTCCGCGTCACCCTCGAAAACACCAATGCCTTCGGTTCGTACGGCTTCGCCTACACCACCAATCCCAATGGCCTCAGCACCAGCGATTTCAACTATTGGAATGTCAAGACTGTCGAGACCCTGCCCGATGGCAACCAGAACATCGTCTACACCAACTTCCAGAAGCAGGCGATGGTTACGGCTTTCAACGATGTCAGCGCCTCCGCCAAATGGATCACCTACACCCAGTTCAACTCCAAGGGCTATGTCACGCTGAAGGCACTGCCTTCGGCTATGTCCGGGTACAACGACTCGTACAATGATTTGGCCCAGTGGAGTGGCGGCAACGCCACCTACATCAAGGACGGCGAAGGCCTGGTCCTCACTAACACTTACGCTTCCAGTACCACTGCCACCAGCACTTCGGCCGGGGATGCCAAAGGTTGGCTCTCTTCCAGCAGCCTCAGCCGGGGTGAGACCGGCACCGCCGTCCCCCAGTCCGCCGTCACCTATATCAAGCGCACCCTCCTGGGCGTGGATTATTTTTTTCCAGCCAACCAGACGGTGTACACCAACACCAACGGCACCGGCTCCCTCACCACCAGCTACAGCTACACCTTCCAGGGTTCCACGGCCCAGCCAGATCAGATCACCCAGACCAATCCCACCGTCTCCACCGGTAAGAATGGTTCCAACTCCGCCACCAGCTCGGTCACCGTTTACGACGCCTATGGTCTGCCCATTTGGACCAAGGATGAGGCCGGCTTCCTCACCTACCGCGCCTACGATCAGGTCACCGGCGCTCTCACCAAGCAAATCGTCGATGTCGACACCACGCAGACCACCACCTACAGCAACCTGCCCTCCGGCTGGTCCACCCCCTCGGGTGCCGGCCTGCACCTGACCACTTCCTACGAGGTGGACAACCTGGGCCGCACCACCAAGATCACCTACCCCAATGGCCGGATCGACTACATCGTCTACAAGGACGATGTCCACGAGGTGCGCACCTACCCCGCCTGGGACGCCACCAACAATGTCCCGTTGCTCCCCATCACCGTCACCCGCGAAGACCAGGCCCGGGGCTATCGCGAAGTCCTGACCATGTCCGCCACCCCCTCGGTCACCAGCGGCCGCCCCACCGGCGCCGAGAGCATCTCCAGCCTGGAGAGCCTCACCCGCGAGGTGCTGAACTCCGTCGGCCAGGTCACCGCCACCGACCAGTACTTTTATCTCACCGGCCTCACCTACTCCGCTTCTTCCGTCACGCTGGGTACCGCCGGCACCAACTACTACCGCACCGAATACGGCTACGACTCCAAGGGCAACCGCGTCCGCACCCTCAGCCCCACCGGCACCATCACCCGCACCGTGCTCGATGACCTCAACCGCGTCTCCAGTGTCTGGGTCGGTCTCGATGACACTCCCACCTCCGGCACCTGGTCCCCTACCAACACCACCGGCACCGACCTGGTGAAGGTCAGCGAGAACGAATACGATGGCGGCGGCGTGGGCGATTCCAACCTGACCAAGGTCACCCAGATCCCGGGCGGCTCCGCCGCAAACCGCGTCACCCAGTACTTCCTCGACTGGCGCAACCGCGTCGTCGCCACCAAAGCCGGCGTCGAGACCAGCGAGGCCACCGACACCAACCGCCTCATCTCCTATGTCGATTACGACAACCTGAACCGCGTCACCACCACCCGCCTCTACGATGGCGACACCGTCTCTATCACCAGTACATCGGGGGTGCCGAATGCTCCCAGCTCTTCGCTGCTCCGGGCCAAGTCCGAGACCCAGTTCGATGAGCGGGGTCAGGCCTACAAGACCCTGACCTACAACGTCGATCCCTCCACCGGCTCCGTCTCCGCCTCCGCTCTGGTTAACCAGTCCTGGTTCGACCCCCGGGGCCTGGTGATCAAGCAGTCCTCCCCCGGTGGGGTGGTGACCAAGATTACTTACGATGGCGCGGCCCGGCCCACGGCCAGCTACACCACCGATGGCGGTGGAGACTCCGCCTACACTGATGCCGATGATGTCACCGGCGATGCCGTGCTGCAGCAGGTGGAGACCACCTACGACAGCAACTCCCACGCGATCCTGGTCACTGCCAAACAACGGTTCCACGATGAGACCGGCACAGGTGCTCTGGGCACTGCCACTACCGGGGTGAAGGCCCGGGTCAGCTACGCCGCCAGCTACTACGATGGTGCCGACCGACTGACCAACACCGTCGATGTCGGTACCAACGGCGGCTCCAGCTACACCCGGCCTTCTTCCGTTCCCAGCCGTTCGGATACGGTGCTGGTGGTCACGACTGCCTACAACTCCGCCGGTTTGGCCTGGAAGGTCACGGACTCCAAGGGCATCGAGTCCCGCAGCTACTTCGACGCCTTGGGCCGCGTCACCAAGACCATTGAAAACTATGTCGATGGGGTCGTCTCCGACACCGATGATAAGACCACCGAATCCACCTACAACGCGGTCGGCTTGACGACTGTGAAGGTGGTTCTGCCTTCCAGCGGCCAGCAGGTCACTGAATGGGTGTATGGGGTTACCACGGGGGGCGGTTCTGGCCTGAATTCCAATGACCTGGTCAAGGAGGTCCGCTACCCGGATCCCTCCACCGGGGCCAGCAGTTCTTCTTCGAAGGATCTGCTGACCGTGAACGCCCTGGGCCAGGCGCTGACCATGAACGACCGCAACGGCACGGTCCACACCTACTCCTACGATGTGGTTGGCCGCCAAACCGCCGATGCCATCACTACGCTGGGTAGCGGCGTCGATGGCACCGTCCGCCGTCTCACCACCGCCTACGACACCCAGGGCAACCCCTACCTCTTCACCGCCTACGATGCCAGCTCTGGCGGCAACATCGTCAACCAGGTCAAGCGGGACTTCAACGGCCTCGGTCAACTGACCTCCGAATGGCAGTCGCACAGTGGGGCGGTCACCGGCTCCTCACCCCGGGTCCAATACGCCTACAGCGAGATGCCCAGCGGTGCCAACCACTCGCGGTTGACCAGCGTAACCTACGCCTCAGGCTACACTGTCAACTACAACTACGCCTCGGGTCTGGATGCCAATATCTCTCGGCTGAGTTCGCTGAGCGATGCCTCCAACACCCTGGAAGCCTACAGCTACCTCGGCCTCGGTACCGTGGTCAAAAGAGCCCACGCCCAGTCCGGCGTGGATCTCAGCTACATCAAGCTGACCGGAGAATCGGTGGGCGATGCTGGCGATCAGTACACCGGCCTGGACCGTTTCGGCAGAATCGTCGATCAACGCTGGATCAACAGCTCCAACATCGATGTCGATCGCTACCAGTACGGCTACGACCGTGATGGAAATAGGCTCTACAAAGACAACAAGGTGATTGCTTCGTTGAGCGAAGTCTACACCTACGATTCCTTGAACCAGCTCGCCAGTTACAAACTCGGCACGCTGAACGGCACCAAAACTGATGTCACCGGCTCACCTACGACCAGCCAGTCCTGGGACTACGACGCCGTCGGCAACTGGGACTCCGTCACCACCAACAGCACCACGCAAACACGCACCGCCAACAAACAGAACGAAATCACCGCCGTTAGCGGCGCCACCACACCGACCTACGACAGCAACGGCAACCTGACCACCGATGAAAACAACTACCGCTTCGTCTACGACGCCTGGAACAAGGTCGTCCAGGTCAAGAATTCGTCGAATGTGGTGATCGTCACCTACGGCCGCGACGCCCTCCACCGCCATGTCACCGACACTGTCGGCTCCACCGTCACCGATCGCTTCTTCAGCAGTGACTGGCAGTTGCTGGAGACCAAGGTTGGCTCAAACACCGTCACTCGCAATGTCTGGAGCCCCGTCTATGTCGATGGCCTGGCCTTGCGAGACCGTGACACCGACGCCAACGGCACCCTCGATGAACGCCTGTACTCCATGCAGGACGCCAACTGGAACACCACCGCCCTGGTCAACACTAGCGGCACAGTCCAGGAACGCTACACCTACACACCGTTTGGGCAGGTCACCTTCCGGGATGGAAGCGGTTCCACCCTGTCAAATTCCGCGAAAGACTGGATCTTCCTGCACCAGGGGGGTGAGAAGATCGCGGCGGGGGATTACGAGTTCAGGAATCGGGTCTACAGCCCCAGCCTGGGCAGGTGGCTCAATAATGATCCGTTGGGATTTGGTGCCGGAGATCAAAATTGGTACAGGGCGATTGGGAATAATCCGGGGAACAGTCTGGATGCCCTCGGATTAACAGACGCCCCGTTCAAACCAAATGATGATGGCTCGCGACCGGATAATGCAGGAATTGGCGGATTCGGGGTGCAAAGACCCTCCCGTCCCTCTCAATACATCCCCTCAAATTGGGATTGGTTTGAAATTATTAGCAACACCTCGGCCGGGATGGGAGACACCGTGAGCTTGGGGTTAACCAAGCGTTTTCGGGTATGGGTCGGGTATGACGATGTTGTCGGCTACGATACCTGGGCTTATGCCGGTGGAACTGCCATTGGGACCGGAATCAATGTTGGTTTGGGAGTAGTTAATCCTTGTGCTTTGGGAGGTTCGGTTGGGACAACGGTTCGATTGATCAACGCGGGGCAGGCGGTGGGCGGAACGATTAACGCCGGGGAGAACCTGGCGCATGGGAATATCATAGAAGCCGGTTTTGACCTAGTTGGTGTAGCGGGAAATGCTGGTCAGGTCTTTCGGCCATGTTTTGCAGCCGGAACCCCAATTCGCACCACTACGGGTTCCATTCTGATTGAAAATCTGCAGGTTGGAGACACGGTTCTCTCCCGCAATGAATTTGATCCAAACGGCCAGGTGGATGAAAAAAGAGTGGAGGACGTTTTTGTCCGGTCCGCCCCCATCCTGATTGTGATAGTTCAAGGTCGGGCCATCAGAACGACAGCCGAACACCCCTTTTGGGTGGATGGAAAAGGGTGGACCGCAGCGGGGGAGTTAAATGCTGGGGACCATTTACTTGCAGCAGATAAATCCAAGCTGCCAGTGGAAAATGTGTTCGAAACTGGGGATACTGAAACTGTCTACAACTTCCGGGTTGCGGACTGGCATACGTATTTTGTAGGGAGCCAGGATTGGGATTTTGAGGTCTGGGTACATAATGCATGCAAAACACCAGGCTCAAGTGCCCCAACTCCAAACAATGCAGGTGATCTGCTGGTTCGTCGTGGTATCAGCAAAGAATCGCCGCAGAGGCTTGCAAAACAGGCCCAAGCTGCGGAAGATGCTGGATTCGGGCATGGTGTTTCAGTAACATCTCCAGCTTCGAATGCGAAATTAGCGAAAGATCCCTTGGATGCAGTTTCCGCACACCGGAAGGCGCTTGAAGAAGCTGGCTTTCAGGTTGTCCATACGCCTACTAGAGCAGACCCGAATCACAGCACTGTTCTAATTCCAAAACCGGTGACGCAAGGTGTAGCAGATTTATTTAATGGGATATTTGGCCGGTAATCGAAAGGTAGGAATGTTTCAGTGACACTTTGCAAATCTCTATGTAAAACCAAAGTAAAAGACTGGTGTACACATTTGGCTATTGTGTTTGACTGGGACAATGGTCCTAAACAGGGTATTTGTCAATTAGCGCATCCTAAATGCGAATTTGTTTATGATCTACTAGCTGCAAGATCAAATCCAAATGGTTTAGATGACAGATTGTTCCGTCTCCGGGGGGTTCAAATCGGGACTATTGACAAAATTGCTTCACTTCTATCGATTATTGGGCCACCTTCGAGTCCCGTTTGGATACCGATATGGCGATTTCCTTCTGATAATTACAAGAAAGCTGTGGATTCCGAGATCGACGCTTTACTATCAAAAAGCAGCGAAACGGGAATCGTTATTTGGACCCAAAATATGCAAAAATATTTGGGTTGCTGGTGCGAAAGCACTGTCCAGCCTGTTGATTTGGATTGGTTCACGCATTTCGATATATAAGTAAGTTTGCAATCCTATTTTTGCACATTGGGAATCACGGTCCAAAAATTGAAGTTGATTGATAGGTATTCCTGGTACTTGTTATTTCGTTAGTTTAAAACAAATACCAAATAGCCCGCCTTAAACAAAAAAAATATACCGGTCAGTATGAAAACATAGAGATATCGGTCCTATTTTTCAACTGTTTTGTTGTCTTCCTTAGAGGCGAAAAAACGAAAAAATCGATTGATGATCCAGCAAATTTTGGGTAGCAACTATCAACTTGCGTTCACTTGTTTTGTGACTACCTGCGGCCTGGTTTTTTCTGAATGGCCAGGGGGTGGCGTCTGTCAAGTTGCGCACATTTGTTTTCATGACCTTGTGAAGTCAGGGTCTTTTTGAATGGTCAAAAGCTATCAAGCCTCGACCACTTCAAGAGCCTCCTTTCTTTGGTTTTGGTTTTGAAGCTTGTCCATATCGAGATACCTTTGCGCCCCCCATTGGGTCGCGGCCACATGCCTCAACCTTGCCGACACCAGCATCAAGGCGGATCGACCATCCGGGAAGTTGCCAACTACACGGGTTCGCCTTCTGATTTCCCGGTTCATTCTTTCCAGGGCGTTGTTGGTTCGAATCCTTGTCCAGTGATTTCTCGGGAAGGCCATGTAAGTCAAAGATTCGTCGATGCCTCCATTCGTTATTTGGTTTAGAGCATCATCGGTCGAGGGGTTGACCAGATTGTTAATTTGGTCCCTGCTCTTATCCCCGATGATTCTGATTAGTTTTCGAAAATTCTCCGTCCCATTCCCCTTCCCGATTTCCGACGCCTTGGGTTCCAATTAACTTTTTGGAATGGTGGACTTTCAAGTTTCCATGGCAATTTCCCTGGGATTGCTTTGCAATTAAATGCAAAAACCTCAATCAATTTGGAATTTCTAAAAAACGGAATTTAGAATTGAGCCCTTGGTTTTTCCTGCCCTTGAATTCCGGTTTTAGCCTTTTCCAAATTTTAAATGGAAAACCCAAGGGTACATTCCAGGCTATTTGATCACCGTTTCCGGGGCATTCGGTGAAAATGGAATTGCGCAAAAATGCTTGTAATTCGAGTAAAATTTTTTCTTCAACCTAATGCCTCTGAAATTATTTTCAAAAAATTTCTTGCTTACGTATCTTCCTTGTAGTACCACATTAATCAGGACAGAAAGATGAAGCCGCTTGCGGCGTCCCCTCATTTCCTCTCTGCCCCGGGCATGCATTTCAAATCGCTGCTAGACACCTGGAAGAACCATGAAACTCTCCACGTTTTTTGGCAGGCTATTTCCACGCAAAAATTCTGGTGGCAGGCGTCCGGTGGACTATTACCGGCCCGTGCTGGACCGCCTGGAAGAACGCCTGGTGATGAACAGCCGCCTGTTCGCCATCGGCTCCCCCTCCGGGTCCGCTCCACTGGTGAGCCTGTTCAACAGTGATTCCGGGGAGTTGGTGAGCCAGATCCAGCCCTTCAGCAGTTCCTACACCGGGGGTGTGAATGTCACTCTGACGGACCTGAATCAGGACGGTGATCCGGAAATTATCGCGAGCGCGATCAACGGGGCCCCGCATGTGGTGGTGCTGGATGGAGCCACCCACGCGGTGACCGCGAGTTTTCTGGCGTACGGAGCCACCCAAACCTCCAACATCCAAGTAGCAGCCGGAGATATCGGCGGCGGGCAGCAAGGCATCGTCGTTGGCTCTGGTGGCACCATGGCGGGCACCGTTTCGGTGTTCTCCCCCACCGGGACTTTCCTACGGTCCTTCCAGCCCTATGGCAATTCGTACAAGGGTGCGGTCGGGGTAGCCCTGGGCCAGGGGGAAAATGAACCGGTTCTGGCCACATTTGCC
>Ga0255184_1000160_pt1 | contig 23145 bp, 23 predicted proteins | sample Miss_Cont_RepA_0_FD_189954 | JGI IMG/M metagenome (GOLD analysis project Ga0255184, IMG submission 189954) | Freshwater microbial communities from Mississippi River, Louisiana, United States - Miss_Cont_RepA_0h | ecosystem: Environmental > Aquatic > Freshwater > River | place: USA: Louisiana...
CCGGATTGGATGAATTTCCATTTGTCCTCCTGTTTAATCAAGACCGGTCTACTGTTGCAGCGTCTATTTTGTCGTAATCATCATGCGTGCCAACAAATTTGATGTAAGCAGTTTGCAGTCGATAGGCAAACGCCACAATCAGTCGATACTTATTACCGGCAATATTAAAAACCACTCGGTTGTTTCCTACGATACTTGCATTGCGATACTGAGCCTTAATATCAGATGGTGAACGCCAAACGGCTCGGCTAGCTTCAGCATGCCAAGCCTTTAGTGGTTGCTCGGCATCAGCACACCCTTGCTTTTCCCAAAAGCTTTTTAAAGTCGACACTGCAATGATGCGCATTTTTATGCTAGTCCCAATTTGGGATTTTGTCTAGCGACTTTTCTGTTGCTGATTTCCAACTGGTCACCCGATCCTCTGTTTTATGTGAATCGCTGCTTGCAAATGAAAAGCAAAGCAGCGACGACTGTAGAACTTCTATTCTGCATGTTCGTCAGCGTACTTGATCAAAAAATACACTTTTTGTTACACGCCGCGCTGCAAGCATCTGCTAATTTCTATGTGTGACTCCCTTTACACTACTTGGTTTGGCTAAGCGCTCAAAAGGCGATTGGTCGCTTTTGGGCGGTTTTGTCATTTGGGACGATGAATGCGCATTTTTATCCATGACGGTTCTGAGTCCGCAGCTAAAGTACATCCGATGTACTTATAACAAAGCGTGAAAGCGCTTTCTATCAAGGCATCTGACATGAAATCCGAATACGATCTCTCAAAGCTGAAATCGCGTAAAAATCCCTACGCTTCCAAGCTAAAAAAACTTGTCACCATGCGCCTGTCTGAGGATGTGCTTACCTACTTCAAAAGTATGGCCGATGAGGCAGGCGTGTCCTACCAAAGTTTGATCAACTTGTATTTGCGCGATTGCATCTCCTGCAAGCGTAAGATTCAAATCAACTGGCCTGAAACCTGACGACTCTCTCACACGCACTGATCGGGTCTGCTGATCATGCTGATGACACCCCAATCACGGAGATACGGCCTTCACCGTTCCGATGTTTGATCCTTTTATGAAGCGCAGCATGCCAGGAGCAGACTGGCGTTAGGCCCAAACACCCACACATGACCATGAAACTCATCATCCAGCTCTGGCAAACCGGCGCCCATGCCCCCACGCTCGCTGCCACGCCCTTCATGATGGCAGCCAGCGCGGCCGCCATGGACATGGAGGTGCACATCCATGCCATCGGTGCGAGCGTGGAACTGTTTCAGGAAAACCACCCTGGGCGGCATGCGCCTGTCGCACCGCTCGGTCGCCCTCTTTCCGCCTATATCGATGACGCGCTGCGATCAGGCGTGCACTGCGCCATGTGCTCGACCGCCATGCGCGATCGTCACCTTGGCCCCCAGGACATGATCACTGGTGCCACCGACATCATCGGCATGGTCAGCATGCTGGAGGCTGCGATGGACCCTGGATGCAAGGTGCTGGTGTATTGAGCATTGAGACTGGAGACTCGAGACTTGAGATTTGATGCAGCAGATGGGCACTGACTTCTCTCGGTTGCTCGTTTACATGCCCAGCCACTGATCAGCAGGCGTGAGCAAAAACGTCTCAATCGACATCCCGCCCGTACCCACGACCAAGGGTTTGGCATGGCGAAACTGTTCGGTGAATTTTTTCAACCCTGACAAAGCGCCTTTGTCTGCGCCGCTCTTGACCTCGATTGCTGTCATGTGCGCACCTTGGCTGAGGACAAAATCCACCTCATGATTTCGCTCGCGCCAGTATTGCAGCAACACTCCGGATGACTTGCTGTTGTGCAAGTGAGCGCCTACAGCAGACTCCACCAATCTGCCCCACCAGGCATGATCACGCATGGCCTCCTGAAACCCAACACCGGATTGTGCGTTGATTAATGCGGTATCTAGCGCCTGAAGCTTGGGACTGGATGCCCGGCTTCGTGCCACATCTCCCGCGAACTTGTCTAAGCCTGTGAGCATCCAGGCACCAGCCAGCAGCGTCAGATAGTTCGACAAGGTGGTGGTATTGCCCGCATCCTGGAGCTGTCCGATCATTTTTTGAAAGGACAGGATCTGGCTAGAGTAATGACACCCTAGGGTGAAGAGTCTTCTGAGCAAGGCAGGCTTGTCGATCCTGGCGAGCTGCAACACATCCCGCGTCAGCGTAGGCTCAATAATGGCATCCAGCACGTATGCACGCCAACGTTCTTCATCGCGGATCAACGAAGCCGCGCCGGGGTATCCCCCGAAGTAAATGAACTGCTCCACGCTCCAGCCAAAAGCATCTCGCATCTCTGCGTACGACCAGTGCGGCAATCGGATCAACTCATAACGACCTGCCAAACTCTCGCTTATGCCGGCCTGCATCAGAAACTGCGTTGAGCCGAGCAAGATCACATGCAAAGGATAGGCGGTGGTGGATGCAAAGTTGTCCTCATCCCACAGCATTTTGATGACCTCTGACCAGCGCGGTACCTTTTGCACCTCGTCCAGGACGAGGACGCACGGCTGAGACTTGCTGATTTGCCTGGCGATCGTCCACTGCTGCTGTATCCATGCGGTATCTGGGGCGCTTGGCAAGTCTGCAGACGCGTAGTGGCTCGTTCCCTGAAAGCGTGACAGAGCCTGCCGGGCCAGCGTGGTTTTGCCAACCTGGCGAGGTCCGGACAAAATCTGTATAAATCGCCTTGGCTCCGTGAGCCGTTGGGTCAGCGTGGCAAGTTGGGGTCGATGAAACATACAATTTACTCAACATGTTGAGTAAATTTACACGATATATTGAATAATATGTAAATCAAACATTTGGCGAACCTGGTGAGCGTCTTCATCACCAAACCTTGCCTCAGGGAAATGCAAGCAAAACCGTTTCCTGATGCGGTATAAATCACCACCAACCAACATTCTGAAGGCTCTCATGCGCCTGTTTTCAAGCGTTTCTCGTGTTTTGGCCACAACCGCAGCCGTGATGACGATGATGTCGGGCGCGGCCTCTGCCCAGTCAGACTACCCCAACCGCCCGGTCACGGTCATCGTGCCCCAAGCGACGGGCGGCGCCAACGACACCATTGCCAGGATCGTGACAGCCAAGATGAGTGAAATCCTGGGACAGCAGTTTGTGGTGGAAAACCGTCCCGGCGCAGGTGGCAACATTGGCACGGCTGCTGCCGCCAAAGCCAAGCCTGATGGCTACACCCTGATGCTCACGACCAACAGCGCGCAGGTGATCAACCCCTGGCTCTACAAAAACACCGGCTTTGATGCCATCAAGGACTTCACACCGGTTGGCCTGGTCGCAAGCGCGGGCTATGTCTTGGTTGCCAACGCCGCCTTTCCTGCCAACAATGTCAACGAGCTGATCGCGCAAGCCAAGGCCAATCCCGGCAAGATTAATTACGCCTCGGCGGGCAATGGCACACTCAACCACCTGATCATGGAAATGTTCAAGCAGAAGGTCGGCATTGACATGATGCACATCCCATACAAGGGCGCGGCTGCAGCGGCGACCGATGTCGCAAGCGGACAGGTGCCCGTGTCTGTTCAGAGCGCTCCCTCCTCACTCACACTGTTGAGCACAGGAAAGATCAAGGCACTGGCAGTCACCAACGAGAAGCGGATCGCGGCGTTGCCCAACACGCCATCCATCAGCGAAACAATCCCTGGATTTGGTTCCACGCCCTGGTACGGCATCCTCGCCCCTGCTGGCACACCGGCTGAGATCGTGAACAAGCTCGACGCCGCCATCAAGACTGCCCTGGCAGATAAGGATGTCCAGGAAAAGCTGCTCAAGCAAGGCTGCGAGCCACTGACCAGCACCCCTGCACAGTTCGCTACCCTCATCAAGGATGACCTCGCCAACTGGCAGAAAATCGTCAAGGACTCCGGCGCACGGGTGGATTGAGGTCATATCAAGCACTGAACCATGCCAGCATGACTGAGCTGGCATCATCGCACCTTGTCAGAAAGCCGCAGCGTGAATCGCTGCGGCTTTTATTTTGCATCCGTGCTCTGCTGATACCCCAGCATCCGCTCCACGTATCGAGCAATCGTGTCGACCTCAAGATTGACGGCATCGCCCGCCTTCAGGTGCTTGAGGGTGGTGACGGAGATGGTGTGGGGAATGAGGTTGATGCTGAACTGCGTGCCGCTTGGCAGGTCGTCCACGCGGTTGACCGTGAGGCTCACGCCATTCACCGTGATGGAGCCCTTGTAGGCGAGAAACTGGCCCAAGGAGGCAGGCGCCTCGACCACCAGCTCCCATGACTCACCCACGGGCTCAAAACGCACCACCTGGCCCAAGCCATCGACATGACCGGACACGATGTGGCCACCAATCTGGTCACCAACCCGAAGGGATTTTTCCAGGTTGACCTCGCCCGGCTGGCCCAAGCCGACCGTGCGATTCAGGCTTTCGCGCGAGACATCCACGTCAAACCCATTCTCACGCTTGGTGACAACGGTCATGCAGGCTCCCTGGATGGCGATGGAGTCACCGAGCCCCACATCCGAGAGATCCAGGCCACCCGCGTGAACAGCCAGACGCACGCCGGCCGATGCCTGACCACCAGCCAGAGGGGTCACGCTTTCAATGCGGCCAATCGCAGCGACGATTCCTGTAAACATCCATTCACCTCGTGTGGTCTGTTGATGTGTTGATGTGTTGATCTGTTGATGTGTTGATCGAGATTGATTCTTGCCTGAGTCAGTTGAGGCGTGAATCCAAAGATCAAGGCATCGATGGCGTCAAGTGCAGGGCTTGCCTCAGCGAGTTCCAGCGCTGCATGTCACGTGCAACCAGCCGGACATCATCGCCGATCGTTTGCGCATCCACAAACTCATACCGATAGGCTCCATCGAGCGTATCGATCTCTGGCAGCCTTGCAATGTTCATGCCCTCACCGATGATCATCGGCGCCATGTACACCAGGAGCTGATCCACGCATCCGGCTAGCATCAGGGCACCGTTGATGCCTGATCCAGCCTCGCCATGCACCTCGTTGATCTCGTGCTCACCCATCCAGCGCATGACCGCAGGGAAATCCACTCGCCTGTGATTGCCGCCCGGATCAGGCAAATACACCACCTGCACGCCACGATCGGCCAGGCGCTGTGACTTGGCTGGGTCTTGTGCACCGACAAACAGCACGGCACCCGTCCCATCCAGAATCGCTACCTGCTCATCTATCTCAAAGCCAGGGTCGATGACACCGCGCATCGGCTGGCGATGCGTTTGGACATCGCGCACGTTCATGCGAGGATTGTCAGACCTGACAGTACCAATGCCAGTCAGCACCATGCAACTGCGCGCACGCCAGTAATGTCCATCACGACGTGCCTCTGGCCCGGTGATCCACTGCGACTGACCGTTGAGCAGCGCGGTGCGACCATCGATCGAGCAAGCAGTCTTGAGCCAGACAAACGGCACCCCACGGGTCATGCGAGAAACGAACCCGGGGTTGATCTCCAACGCCTCATCAGCACAGACACCCACGGTCACCTCGATGCCTGCAGCTCTGAGGATTCGCATGCCTCTGCCGGCAACGTTGGGGTTCGGATCAAAATGCGCAAACACCACTCGCTTGGGCTTGGCCTGGATCAACGCATCCACGCAGGGCGGTGTGCGTCCGTGATGGCTGCAGGGCTCGAGCGAAATGTAAACGGTCGCCCCCTCGATAGAATGGCCACGCGCCAGCGCATCCTGCAGCGCCACCACTTCGGCGTGCGCCTGCCCGACAGGCCTGGTTGAACCACGGCCAATCACTTGCCCTTCGCGCACGATCACGCAACCGACGCGTGGATTGGGTGCCGGCACAAACATCGCCTGACGTGCCAGGTCGATGGCCTGGCGCATGTAGAACATGTCCTGGTCAGGATGACTCACGATTGACGTCGCATTGCCGGGCCTTGCATCTCACGGATGGCCTCGACAAACTCCCCGATATCTTCAAAATTTTTATAGACCGATGCAAATCGCACGTAGGCGACCTTGTCTAGCTTTTTCAGCTCCGCCATCACAAGCTCGCCGAGCAACTCGGTCGACACCTCGCGCTGCCCGCTGGTCAATAGCTGGTCTTCGATGTGCATGACCACTTGGTCAACCGCCTCCGTGCTGACAGGTCGCTTGCGCAGCGCCAGCGAGAGGCTGGCGCGCAGCTTGGAGGAATCATACTCATGGCGGCTGCCATTTCGCTTGACCACGGCAGGCATGGCCAGCTCAGCCCGCTCGTAGGTCGTGAATCGGCGGTCACAGGCCGCGCAGCGGCGTCGACGCCGGATGAAATCGCCCTCATCAGCGGCACGCGAATCAACGACCTGCGTGTCAGCATGTCCGCAAAAAGGGCATTTCATCTGAAGCCGCGATCAATCAGCGGTAAACCGGGAAAGCGGACGTCAACGCATTGACACGCTCGCGCACCTTGGCCACATGGGCGGCATCGCGCGGGTTGTCGAGCACATCGGCAATCAGGTTGGCCGTCTGCTCAGCCTCGGCCTCCTTGAATCCACGCGTGGTCATCGCCGGCGTGCCCAAGCGCACGCCGCTCGTGACAAATGGCTTCTCGGGATCGTTGGGGATCGCGTTTTTATTGACCGTGATGTGGGCGTCGCCCAGCACGGCCTCGGCCTCTTTGCCAGTGATGCCCTTGGCGCGTAGGTCGACCAGCATGACGTGACTCTCGGTGCGACCCGACACAATGCGCAGTCCGCGCTTGACGAGCGTCTCGGCCATGACTTGCGCGTTTTTGACAACCTGCGCGGCATAGGCCTTGAACTCGGGACGTGCCGCCTCGCGGAACGCGACGGCCTTGGCAGCAATGACGTGCATCAGCGGCCCCCCCTGGATGCCAGGAAAGATTGCTGAGTTGATGATTTTTTCGTACTCGGCCTTCATCATGATGACGCCACCGCGAGGGCCACGCAGAGACTTGTGCGTGGTGGAGGTGACGAAGTCGGCGTGAGGAAAGGGATTGGGATAGACGCCGCCCGCCACCAGACCAGAGTAGTGTGCGATATCAACCAGCAGCAAGGCACCATTGCTGTGCGCGATGTGCGCCAGGCGCTCAAAATCCATGCGAAGCGAGTAGGCGGAAGCACCCGCCACGATCAGCTTGGGCTTCTCGGACTTGGCGAGCTGCTCGACCTTGTTGTAGTCCAGCACCTCGTTGGCATCGAGGCCGTACTGGTGAAAGTTGTAGAGTTTGCCGGAGGCGTTGACCGACGCACCGTGGGTCAGGTGGCCACCCTCGGCCAGGCTCATGCCCAACACGCTGTCGCCAGGCTTGAGCACAGCGAGGTAAACAGCCTGGTTGGCCTGCGAGCCGGAGTTGGGCTGCACGTTGGCAGCCTCGGCACCGAACAGGTCCTTGAGACGGTCGATCGCGAGCTGCTCAACGATATCGACGTACTCACAGCCACCGTAGTAGCGCTTGCCAGGATAGCCCTCGGCGTACTTGTTGGTCAGCTGGGTGCCCTGGGCCTGCATGACGGCAGGGCTGGCGTAGTTTTCAGAGGCGATCAGCTCGATGTGCTGTTCCTGACGGCGATCTTCTTTTTGAATGGCACCCCAGATTTCGGGATCAACGCGGTCAAGAGTGAGGGAGCGGTCAAACATGTGCAAATCCTGAGGAAAATGAAGAACGAGCCGTAGCGGAATGAAGCCAGAACGAGAAACAGGCCGGAAGCACGTTAGTTTAACGTGTCAGCCGGCCTGCTGTCCGTGCCGAGGGGAACTCAGCGCACGCTGGGGTTGTTGCTGTAGGTGCCGGTCAGGGATGCCTTGCCCAGCACATGGCCCTGAATGGCCTGCATGACCTGCGCACCGGTAAAGCGCCCTTCTAGCGGAACACGGTCGATATCGAGCGCATAAAGCGTGAACACATAGTGGTGCAGGATGGTGTCGTTCCAAGGCGGGCATGGGCCGTCATAGCCAAAATAGTCACCGCTCATGTCGCGATCGGAGGCAAACCAGGCGGTGTAGTCGTTCACACCCTGGCGCGTGCCGTGAGGGGCGATCGGGCCACCCTTGCCGCGCGGGCTGATGCCATTGGAGAACTCAGCCTCGGCAATCTCATGCATACTGGCAGGCACATCCACCAGCACCCAGTGAAAAAAGTCCACGCGAGGCAAATCTGCTGGGATGCTGCGCCCCTCCTGGTTGACATCATCGGGCTTGCTGGGCACATCTGGATCATGGCAAATCAGCACAAACGACTTGGTCCCGGCTGGCGCCCCGCTCCAGGCGAAATGCGGGTTGACGTTATCGGACAGGGCAATGTGGATCTGAGGATCCGCCTTGCCAAACACATACTTATCCGGAATGCGGGCATGGTCAACAAACGATTTACTGGTCAGTTTCATAACGCCTCCTGCTCGTTCAAATCACGTTTCAAGACTCAAGACACTCAAACCAATCTGGTGGCTCAGGACACAGTAACACGGGCAAACTTGCGCTTGCCAACCTGCAAGACGTAAATGCCGGACTGGAGTTGCAGGCCCTTGTCTTCGATCTTGACGCCATCGATCCTGACCCCGCCCTGCTCCAGGTTGCGCTGGGCCTCGGAGCCAGATGCGACCAATCCTGCCTCACGCAGCAGTTTGAGGATGCCGATCGGGGCACCAGCCACCTTGACCTCGGGCATGTCCTCTGGCATGGCACCATCGCGAAACCTTGCCTCAAAGCTGGCCAAGGCCTCCTCTGCCGCCTGGGCGGAATGAAACCGAGCCACGATTTCCTGGGCCAACATCACTTTGGCGTCACGCGGGTTTCGCCCAGCCTGAGTCTCTGCCTCGAGCGCGACAATCTCTTCCATGCTGCGAAAGGACAGCAGCTCGAAGTAACGCCACATGAGAGTGTCCGAGATAGACATGAGCTTGCCAAACATGGCGTCTGGAGATTCGCTGATACCAATGTAGTTGTTTTTGGACTTGGACATCTTGTCCACGCCGTCCGTGCCCTCCAGCAAGGGCATGGTCAGGATGCACTGCGGTTCCTGGCCATACTCTTTTTGCAGCTCGCGCCCCACCAGCAGGTTGAACTTCTGGTCGGTCCCGCCAAGCTCAAGGTCTGACTTGAGCGCGACCGAGTCATAGCCCTGCATGAGGGGGTACAAAAACTCATGTACCGAAATCGGCACGCCCGACTTGAACCGCTTGGTGAAATCGTCTCGCTCCATCATTCGCGCCACGGTGTAGCGCGAGGCCAGCTGAATCATGCCTCGTGCGCCCAGCGGATCGCTCCACTCGGAGTTGTAGCGGATTTCGGTGCGGGCGGGGTCAAGCACCATGCTGGCTTGGGCGTAATAAGTCTTGGCATTGGCCTCGATCTGCTCACGGGTCAGCGGCGGGCGTGTGGTGTTGCGGCCGGATGGGTCGCCGATCATGGAGGTGAAGTCCCCGATCAGAAAAATCACCTGATGACCCAGGTCCTGCAGCTGGCGCATTTTGTTGAGCACCACGGTGTGACCCAAGTGAATGTCGGGAGCGGTCGGATCCAGACCCAACTTGATCCTCAGCGGTACACCGGTGGCAATGCTGCGCGCCAGCTTCTGCTGAAACTCAGCCTGAACGAGCAGCTCATCGCAGCCACGCAGGGCCACGCGCATGCTGGACTCGACCTCAGGGGTGATTGGGTAAGATGTCGACGACATAATGTAAGTTAGGCGAAATTATTTAGGAAATCAAACCCTGATCTGCTCGGTTTGCCGAAATCGTATATCATTGGGTTTATCGGTTTACGACATCATACGCAATCATGCGATCTGCCGCTAATGGGCAGACTAGTGTGCTGTTGTGTCTTGCAGCACAAAAAGGGCTTTTTTTCAGATGAATAAAACACACGACCAGGTCAAACGCATCAGTCAGTTTTCGGCGCAACCTGTCGTGTCCGTGGATCGCAGCACCCGTCGTGGCGTGATCCGCGGCGCGCTGATTCTCTCATCCATGGCATTGTTTGTGGGCGCTGCCGCCCTGGGCATGGTTCAACCCTCACCCAACGCACTCGGCGCACCTGATCAACAGCTGGTCCAAAACGTGGTGCCGATTCCCCCGGCCGTGCAGGCAGACATCGCCGCAGCAGCAGATAACCCTGCCGCCTCCGAGCTGCCCTTCATCACGGAGACAAGGGTGCGTGCCGGAGATACAGTGTCATCCATCCTGCGCCGCTTGGACATCAACGATCCCTCGCTGCTGCCCTTTTTGACACGTGACCAGAGTGCACGCTCGGTTTATCGCCTGTTTCCCGGCCGCACCGTTCAGGTCGCCGAGGACGCATCTGGCAAGCTGGTCTGGCTGCGCTATTTCCACACACCTGGCGGTGATCCCAAAAGCCCTGTCACGTCCCGCTACCTCGAGGTAAGGCCCTCACTGGAGGGCTTTAAGGCCCGTGAGGTGGAGGAAACGACCGACACCGAGACACGCGTGGCCGTCGGCACCATCCGGACGTCGCTGTTCGCTGCCACGGATGATGCCGACATTCCGGATGGCATCACCTCGCAGATGGCCGAAATCTTGGGCAGCAAGATCGACTTCTTGCGCGACCTGCGTCGCGGAGACCAGTTCCGCGTTGTTTATGAAATGCGCAACAGTCAGGGCCGCACCGCAGGCCCTGGTCGCGTGCTCGCGCTGGAGTTCATCAACCAAGGCAAGGCTTATCATGCCGTCTGGTTTAGCCCTGACGGAACCTCGGGCGCCTACTACGACCTGGAGGGCAACAGCCTGTCCGGCGCGTTTCTGCGCAACGCCATCAAGTTCTCACGCGTGAGCTCCAACTTTGGCATGCGCAAGCACCCTATCCATAACCAGTGGTCTGGGCATTTCGGAGTGGACTACTCGGCACCGATTGGCACACCGATTCATGCCACCGCAGATGGCACGGTCGAGTCCATCGGCTGGCAAAACGGGTATGGCAACACGATCGTGCTCAAGCACCACAACCAGATCACCACGCTTTACGCTCACCAGAGCCGCTTCGCCGAGGGTCTGACCAAGGGCTCCAAGGTCTCCCAGGGACAACTGATTGGATACGTTGGCAACACAGGCTGGTCGACTGGTCCTCATTTGCACTACGAGTTCAAGATTGCTGGCAAGCCCGTGGATCCACTCAAGGTCGACCTGCCAGTCGCGCAAAACATTGAGCCTGAGCAAAAACAGCGCTTCATGGCGTTTGCAGATCCGATCAAACAACAGCTGCAAACTCTCGCGCGCTTTCAAGACACCTTGCCTGAGTCCATCAACGTCGCCAGCCGTTGATCATTGCACCGTTCGAACTGTGCTGGCTGACACCTTCGGCTTGATGCTTGTTGTGGCAGCCTTGTCGAACCGTTACGCTTGAGGCTTAATCGACTTGGTTCTCGGGCAAGACATGGGCTCCACTCTCCACTACATTGGCTTGATGTCTGGCACCAGCATGGATGGTGTGGATGCCGTGCTGGCAGCATTCGCCCCCAACGGCCGACCGCAAGTCGTTTCGCGTGCCCAGGTCGCCATTCCTCCTGATCTGCGCCAAGAACTCATGGCGCTGAACCAGCCCGGTGACAACGAACTGCATCGCGCCTCCATGGCAGCCAACGCGCTAGCTCGCGTGTATGCCACTGCCGTTCACCATGTTCTCTCATTATCTGGCATGACTCCCTCCAAGGTGTCTGCAATCGGTGCACACGGACAAACCGTCCGACATCAACCTGCGCTTGGCTACACCATTCAGCTCAACGCCCCCGCTCTGCTGGCGGAGCTGACAGGCATCGATGTGATTGCCGACTTTCGCAGCCGCGATGTGGCGGCTAGCGGCCAAGGTGCGCCGCTGGTGCCGATTTTTCATCAGACGTTGTTTGGGTGTGAACATGTGCGCGTGATTCTCAACCTGGGTGGCATCGCCAACATCACGGTCTTGCGCCCTGGCGAGGTGCCGCTAGGGTGCGATACCGGTCCCGCCAACATGCTGCTGGATCTGTGGTGCCAGGAGCATACCGGTGCAGCGTACGACAAAAACGGTGATTGGAGCCTGAGCGGTCAGCCCTTGGACAGGCTGCTGGATCACCTGATTTCCTCAGAGCCCTGGTTTGCCGCCGAACCACCCAAGTCCACCGGAAGGGACCTCTTCAATGCACAGTGGTTGAAGTCACGACTCGATGCCCATGCCAAAATCCAGGCGACGTCGGGACAGATCCTAGGGCTGCGAGCGCAGGATGTGCAGGCGACTCTGCGACAACTGACCGCACGCACAATTGCGGAGACGATCCGTCAATTGGCTCCAGATACAAGGGATGTGATCGTCTGTGGTGGTGGCGTGAAAAACCCGGCATTGATGCATGACATCTCTGTCGCGTTGCCCGGGTGTCAGATACGCTCCACACTGGATGAAGGTATCGACCCTCAGGATGTCGAAGCATTGGCTTTTGCCTGGCTGGCATGGGCGCACCAACAAAAAACGGCAGGAAACATTCCTGCCGTCACGGGTGCTGCTGGCCCCAGAGTGCTGGGAGCAACCTGGCCTGCAAATGTCAGGCCGGTATCGTCAGCGAGCTAAGTGTCGTTTCCGCTTGCTAAGGGTCGCCCTCAAATCATGAAACGGACAATCAAACCGAGAACGACGATCCGCATCCGCAGGTAGTCGACGCGTTGGGGTTGCGGATGACAAACTGCGATCCCTCGAGATCCTCTTTGTAGTCGATCTCGGCGCCAACCAGATATTGAAAGCTCATCGGGTCAACCAACAGCTGAACACCATTTTTTTCCATGACGGTGTCGTCCTCGTTGACATCCTCGTCAAACGTGAATCCATACTGGAAACCGGAGCAGCCACCACCCTGTACAAATACACGAAGCTTGAGGTTGTCGTTGCCCTCCTCAATCAGCAGATCCTTGACCTTGGAGGCAGCTGAGTCAGTAAAAATCAGGGCCGCAGGTGGAGCCTGAAGATCAACGGTTTCAGTGGCAGCGTTCATGGTGGCACTCCTGTCCAGATAGGGACGGCAAATCAATCAGGTTGTCGGCAGATACCCGACTATTGCTATCAACTATAACCGACCAAGCTCAGCTTGACCCGCATCAACCCTGATCGCCGTAAGGGTAATCCCGGGCATCAGGCTAACGCTTACGCACCGCCATCAAGATTTCCTGCAGGCGCTCACAGAGATGAAGCTCTGACTGTGTATCAACAAATTGAGCATGGCTGAGTGCCACGGTGCGCTCCAGGCTGTCGATCCAGGCTTGTGCGGTCAGCAACTCGTCGCGTCGGTGCTCGAGCTCTGCGTGGAGGGCATTGCGCTGGGTAGTCCACATGGCCTGGCTGTTGCGCCAAGCTGCTTCCAGCTGGCGTGAGGCCAGCTCATGGGCGTCATACCGAAGCCCTGACAAATAAACGCCGCTGCCAGCCCCCATGGAAAACACCAGCAACCACACAGGCTGGACATATCGGCAAAAGCGACCGACCAGGCCCATCCAGTGGCAACGCCACCGGATGCGCATTCTGGCCGTCAAGGAAGAATAGCGACCTGATGCAGGCCAGTGGTTTCGGGCAAGCCAAACAGGAGGTTCATGTTTTGGACGGCCTGGCCGGAGGCACCCTTGACGAGGTTGTCCTGGGCCACCAGCACAATCAGACGATCGCCGCGGCTCGGGCGGTGCACAGCGATACGCACCGTGTTGGAGGCTCTGACCGAGCGTGTCTCAGGCGAGCTGCCAGCCGGCATGACGTCCACAAATGGCTCAGACTGATAGCGCGCCTCAAACAGCTCCTGGAAATCAATGTCGCGCGCCTCGGGCAAGATGCGGGTGTAGATGGTGCTGAGCATGCCACGCACCATGGGAACCAGGTGTGGCACAAACGTCAGGCCGACATCCTGTCCAGACATCTTGTCGAGCTGGGCTTTGATCTCGGGATGGTGACGATGGCCAGCCACGCCATAGGCCTTGAAGTTGTCACTGGCCTCGGAAAACAGGGTGGCGACCTCGGCCTTGCGACCTGCGCCGCTCACACCAGACTTCGAGTCTGCAATGATGTCTGAGGTGTCGATCAGAGGCATACCGGTGATCAATGGTGCCAGACCCAACAGAACTGTTGTCGGATAACAGCCAGGGTTGCCGATTACACGTGCTTTGGCAATGTGCTGGCGGTTGAGCTCAACCAGCCCGTAGACCGACTCGGCCAACACATCAGGACAGCTGTGCGGCATCTTGTACCAATGCTCAAACACCTCGGTGTCCTGCAAACGGAAATCGGCGGCCAGATCGATGATGCGCACGCCGGCAGCAAGCAGCTCCCTGGCCTGGCTCATAGCAACACCGTGCGGGGTCGCAAAAAACACCACATCGCATGACGTGAGGGGGGCTTTTTCCGGGGTGGAAAAGGCCAGGTCCACATGCCCGCGCAAGTTGGGGAACATCTCGGCCACAGGCATGCCATCCTCCTTGCGGGAAGTGATGGCAAACAACTCGACAGCAGGATGCTGAGACAAAAGGCGCAAGAGCTCGACACCGGTGTAACCGGTGCCACCGACAATGCCAACCTTGATGCGCTGTTGAGGCGAAGTGGTCAGGGATGAAGCGGTGGGCGATGAAGCGGTAGGCAATGAGGCGGTCATGAGATTTTCCATATGCAAGGCAACAGTTTCGTAGCCTGGTCAAGACATGGCTGTCATTATCCCACGTGGCCCTCGATATAGGATGAAATCTGCGTGACAAAACGCTCCACTCTGCGCATCTTAGCGTGCACCCAGCATGAACCCTTTGACAACAGCACGCGCGGCCTGAAAGCACAACAGCCACGCAAAAAGATGCGTGGCTGTTGTGGTTCCGCCTGCCACAGGGGCGAGACGGAGACATTGCGACCGATCAGCGCTTGCTGAACTGCTTGCGGCGACGAGCCTTGTGGAAGCCGACCTTTTTACGTTCGACTTCACGTGCATCACGCGTCACCAAGCCAGCCTTGGAGAGCGTGGGCTTGAGCGTGGCATCGTAGTCGATGAGGGCGCGGGTGATGCCGTGACGCACAGCGCCGGCCTGTCCGCTCTCACCGCCACCATGGACGTTGATGTGGAAATCGAACGATTCGAGGTGGCCGGTCAGCTCGAGCGGTTGACGCACGACCATACGGCCTGTCTCACGGGCAAAGTACTCATCGACGGGCTTGCCGTTGACGACGATCTTGCCGGAGCCTTTTTTGAGGAACACGCGAGCCACAGAGGTCTTGCGGCGGCCGGTTCCATAATTCCAGTTACCGATCATGGCCAGTCCTTAAAAGTCGAGGGGCTTGGGCTGCTGGGCAGAATGCGGGTGCTCGGCACCAGCATACACCTTGAGCTTTTTGATCATCGCGTAGCCCAGGGGACCCTTGGGCAACATGCCCTTGACAGCCTTCTGGATGGCGCGACCCGGAAAACGTTCCTGCAGCTTGGCGAAATTGGTTTCGCGAATGCCGCCCGGGTACGTGGTGTGACGGTAGTACTTCTTGTCTTGGGTCTTGTTGCCGGTCACGACGATATCGGCAGCGTTGATGATGACGATGTAATCGCCGGTATCAACGTGGGGTGTGAACTCTGGCTTGTGCTTTCCGCGCAGACGACGTGCGACTTCGCTGGCCACACGACCGAGGACTTTGCCCTTCGCGTCAATCACGTACCAGTCACGGGTGACTTCATGCGGCTTGGCCACAAATGTCTTCATGATTGGATCCTGATTTGATCATTACCTGCCGGGAACATCCCGTCAGGCCCTTCCCGATAGCGATGCGGCCATTTAGCCAAAGCCAAAGCGTTGTTACCCGCCCGTGCCACCAGCCATACCCGTCAAGCTATTTAGGGAAAGCCTATGATTCTACAACAAAAAACGGACGCCCGCGCAAGCGAGCGTCCGTTCGACCAGCAGCCTGCCCGGGTGAGCCAGGTCAGGCGCAGGTGGTTTTACTTCTTGGCGCGGGAGAGCGCAGCGCCGATGTACTGGTCGTAAGACGCCTCAGCGACACGGAACCATGGCACCTGGGTGTCACGGTAGCCCATGTAGTTATCGAGCATCGCCTTGAACTTGGGGTCCTTGGCGGAGAACTCGGCATAGGCAGCATTGGCCGCATCCCAGGAGGCATCCATTACCGCGCGAGGGAAGGCACGCAACTGGGTGCCCTGGGCGATGAGACGGCGCAGGGCAGCAGCGTTGTTGTTGTCGTAACGAGCGGTCATGGTGACGTTGGCTGCACGGCTAGCGGCATCGATGATGGCCTGATAGCCCTTGGGCAGCTTTTCCCACTGTTCCTTATTGACATACAGGGACACCTGGGGACCACCCTCCCACCAGCCCGGGTAGTAGTAGTACTTGGCGACTTTGTAGAAGCCGAGCTTCTCATCATCGTAGGGACCGACGAATTCAACCGCGTCCAGCGTGCCTTTTTCCAGGGAGGGATAAATGTCACCGGCAGCAATCTGCTGGGGCACCACGCCCAAGCGTGCCAACACGTTGCCGGCAAAGCCAGCCGTGCGCATTTTGAGTCCCTTGAGGTCGTCAACTGTCTTGATTTCCTTGCGGTACCAGCCGCCCATCTGCACGCCTGTGTTGCCCATGGGGAAGTTGACGATGTTGTATTTGCTGTAAGCCTCGCGGGTCAGCTTCATGCCGTCGCCTTCGTACATCCAGGCGTTCATCTGGCGGGCGTTCAAGCCAAAAGGGACTGCCGTGTCAAAGCATAGGATCGGGTCTTTGCCGTAATAGTAGTATCCGCAGCTGTGGCCCATCTCGACGGTGTTTTTCTCCACAGCATCCAGCACCTGAAGCGGAGGCACAATCTCGCCGCCGGGAAAGTTGCGGATGTTGAACTTGCCGCCAGTGGCCTCGTTGACATAGCGGCAAAACATCTCGCTGGTGCCAAACAGTGTATCCAGGCCACGCGTAAAGCTGGAGGCCAAGCGCCAGTTCAGGGTGGGGGCATCCTGGGCAAACACTGGAGCGGCAACCGTAGCGGTGCCGGCGACAGCGCCCAAGCTGGCTTTTTTCAGAAACGAACGACGTTGCATTCGACATCTCCTCGGAAAGTTGTAGGGGCACCGCAGCACCCCAGTGATCGGGATATTACACCCAGTGCACTCCTGCTGTGGTTTTATGCCCCTGGGTTATCTCTAGCGTGACAAGGATCCCGTGCAGCAGTCAGGGCGATACCCTCCCGCAACGGGTCGGTTAATTCCTATCAGGTCCCGGCAACCGCCATCTCGGCAATTAGGATGGAACCTGTGGTTTTGCTTCCGCGTGTGATGATGTCCGAACCGATCGCCTCGATCTGCATGAACATGTCCTTGAGGTTGCCTGCAATCGTAATTTCCTCGACCGCATGCTGAATCTGGCCGTTCTCCACCCAATAACCAAACGCGCCGCGGGAGTAATCCCCCGTCACATAGTTCACGCCCTGTCCGATCAGCTCGGTGACCATCAGTCCCGTGCCCATTTTTTTGAGCATGGCAGGCAAGTCATCCTGGCTGCGGGTGCGGGATGAACGCATCACAAGATTGTGAGAGCCACCTGCATTGCCAGTCGTTGCCATGCCGAGCTTGCGTGCCGTGTAGGTGGACAGAAAATAGCCTTGCAACACACCATCGAGCACAACGTCGCGGGCCTGCGTGCGCACGCCCTCATCGTCAAACGCCGAGCTGCCCATGGCACCGGGCAGAAAAGGGTTCTCCTCGAGGCGGATGTGGGTCGGCAAAATCTGCTTGCCAAGAGCATCCAGCAAAAAGCTTGCTTTGCGGTAGAGCGAGCCACCATTGGCAGCCTGCGTCAATGCACCAATCAGTCCCAACGCCAGGGGAGCTTCAAACAAGACCGGATATCGCCCTGTCGGAATGCGACGTGCAGACAGCCTGGCCAGCGCACGTTCGGAGGCGTAGCGGCCCACATCCTCGGGGCGGGAGAGCTTGGATGGATCCCGATCACTGGTGTACCAATCGTCACGCTGCATGCGCTGGCCACGGCCGGCAATCGGAGAAACCGACAATCCATGACGGGAGTAGGCATAGCCGTCCAAAAATCCGCGGGTGTTGCCCAACACGAAATGACCCTCGTGCGAATCCACCGAAGCACCCTCGGTATTCGTGATCATCGGGTCCACATCCCGTGCTGCCTGCTCGGCACGCAGCGCGAGCTCGGTCGCCTCCACCACGCTCACCCCCCAGGGGAAATGAAGCTTGAGATCCTGGTTGCGTCCCAGGGCCAGCTGATCGGCATCCGGCAGGCCTGCTGCCGGGTCCTGGGCGGTGAACTTCGCAATGTGCCAGGCGGCCTCCACAGTTTGGCGCAAGGCCTCTAGAGAGAAATCCGAGGTGGATGCCGAGCCCCTGCATTGTCCGGCAAAGACCGTGACATCGAGGGATCGATCGCGTGTCTGCTCAACGGTCTCGACATCACCCTTGCGCACGCTGACGGCCAAGCCCTGGGACTCGGACACCTCGGCAGCTGCATCGGATGCACCCAGTTGCTTGGCATGCTCGAGCGCACGGGTCACAAGATCTTCAAAATGCGAGCGATTTTGTGCGATCGGAAGAAAGGATGAGTTGGTCGGCATAGTGTTCCTGTCAGTTGAGGCTTTATGATACTCAGTCTGCCGCATCTGCACTCAGTGCCCCTACGCAATGAATCCATACATCCCGTCCCAAGAGGACGATGACGAATCAGACCTGCCTGAGAGGCCAAGCAAATCTCAGATCAAGCGCGACATGCATGCGCTGCTGGACTTGGGGCGTGAGCTCGTGGCGCTCTCGCCTGAGCGTCTCAAGCAGCTTCCGCTGGGCGAACGCTTGCACGAGGCGATCTTGCTGGCGCAACGCACCCCCAGCCGCGAGGGATTGCGCCGCCAGGTGCACTATGTCGGCAAGCTGATGCGGGATGCACAGGCTGACCTCATTCGGGCCCAGCTCGATACCTGGAAAAATGGGTCCCGTGAGGATACGGCACGCATGCATCACCTGGAGGCGCTGCGCGATGAACTCCTGACCGACGACCAGGCGCTGACCGATCTGCTGTCACGCCACCCCGGTGTGGACGTTCAGCACCTGCGTGCACTGATTCGTGCGGCACGCAAGGAAGTCGACGCCAACAAGCTGTTGCGCCCCGGACAGGAACCACAGAAAAAACACTACCGCGCCCTGTTTCAGGCGCTCAAGTCACTCGAATCCCAACAAGAGACCTCCAGCGATGAATGACGCCAGCTTGCTCGAATGCCATGAAACTTTGGTGGGAGATGCTCCCTCTTACAGCGTCATCTGGATGCACGGGCTTGGCGCAGACGGGTACGACTTTGCACCAATCGTGCCTGAGCTGCAATTGCCGACTGCGCCTGGCGTGCGATTTGTGTTTCCGCATGCTCCCGTGCAGCCTGTGACCATCAACAACGGCATGATGATGCGCGCCTGGTATGACATCAAGCTGCCCAACCTGGCCATGCGTGAGGACGAGACCGGCATCCGCCAGTCCGAGAAGGCCATCCGCGCCCTGATTGCGCGCGAAAACCAACGCGGCATTCCCACTAGCCGCATTGTGCTCGCTGGGTTTTCACAAGGTTGTGCGATGGCACTGCACACCAGCTTGCGCCTCGAGGAAACGCTGGCCGGCGTAGTCGGCCTGTCGGGCTATCTGCCGCTGGCAGACATGCTGGAAAACGAAAGACAGGCTGCCAACCAGCAAACCCCAATATTTCTGGCACACGGATCGATGGATCCCGTGGTGACGATCAACCGCGCTGAAGCCTCGCGGGACAAGCTGCAGTCACTGGGCTACCAAGTGAGCTGGCACACTTATCCGATGCCCCATAGTGTATGCGCCCAGGAGGTGTTTGATATCGCCAATTACCTGCGCCAGGTGATTGCCTAAGCCTCAGGCCGCAAGCTCAGCCAGACCCTTCGCATCGTGGGATCCTCTTGGTCAGGGTCGTTGGTGAATCCAAGGCTCGTCATCAGCGACAGCATCGGCTGATTGCTAGCGAGCACTAATCCATCAATGTATTCGAGCCCTTGCTCACTAGCGGCCTCGATCAGCTGCCGCATCAATTTCGCACCCAGACCCATGCGTTGCCAGTCGTCACCGATCACCAATGCATACTCTGCTCCGCGCCCGTCCGGGTTGCGCAGGTAGTGCGCCAGGCCGATGATGGCCTCCGTCGGATGGCCCCGATGTGCGTGATTGGGCAGATGCGTGGTGGCAACCAGCGCCAGCTCCCTGTGGTAGTCAATCAACGTGTAGCGCGCCAGCATGCGCGGCGTGAGCTCGCGCATCATCGACACAAACCGCATGTAGCGTGACTCCTCGGACAGCCCGCGGATAAAGTCTTGCAGGGCCTGTGCATCCTCGGGACGGATCGGCCGCAGGGTCCACAGACGACCGTCGGCGAACGCCTCGTTTTGCAGCCACCGGTAAGGATAGGGATGTACCGCCATGAGCGGATAGCCCAAGGCGCGAGGCGCAGGCTGAGGTTCTGCGTACAGCGTGATCCGAACCGCTGCCGCCATCACCTGTTTCCCATCTGCAAAAATCGGGTCAATCAACACCTGCTCCACATCGGGTGTTTCACTGATCAGGATGGAGAGCTCCTCAAGGGTGTTGAGCAAATGCTCGTAGGCCTGGGGCGAGAAGACGCTGGAAATCGAGCGTCGCCATACGCGGCTTCTTTCGACCAGGCGCCTGGCAAGAAAGCGGTTCAGTGGCGGGAGGTCCACGCCTGCGTCACTTCCTATGAACTCGGAAACGGCGCCACCTGCGCCAAAGCGGATGAGCGGGCCAAAGCGTCGGTCTGGCGTGACCGAGATGGCCATGGGGACGATTTGCAATACCTCCCTTGATGCAGCCTCCGGGTCAATCGTCAGCGGGACGAAAAAGGCCTTGAGCAAAGACTCGCATTCATGCTGGCTCAATAGGCGGCGACCGTCAGCGCGCACCTGTGCAATCACCGCCTTGGCCTCTTCCAGGTCAGGCAACCCCGACTCTGGCTCTGGTGGCTGCATCTGCAGCAGCATTTGCTGGTTGTAGTGGTAGCTCGATAGCACGCCAAAGGCGTCTGCAGCTGACTCGGGCGTGCGAAATGCGGGTGTGCCAGCATCATCCAGCATCCGGCGCAGTGGCCGCATCTCCGCATCTCCCATAAAGCAGGTAATCACGGGTTTTCGCGCGCGTGGAGCGATTTGCGCAAGCTCAGAGGCAACCGCAGACAAATCGGCGCGAGCATCGGGTGCCAGCAACACCAGCACGCCATCCACGCCATCGTCACCAAGCAGGCAATCCAGCACCTCGCGCATGATCAAGGGGTTGAGCGGCTGGTGAGTGATGACAGGGTTGTTGGCGTGTGAGCCCGGCTCAAGGAGCTTGCCAAGCATCCTGCGCGTGCTGCCGGCCAGCTCGGCACGACGGATCGGGGCATCCGGGCCGATCATGTCGATCGCCAATTGCGGTGGGCCGTTGCCGTTGGAGAACACCGCCACCTTGCGCCCACGGGGCCGGCGCGCGTAACCCAGCACCTTGAGCGCGGAGAACAGTTGCACAAAATATCGAACCCGCACTGCACCGGCGCGGCGCAGCCCCGCATCGAACGCGGCGTCGGCGTCGGCAGTGTCTAGCGACCTGCCTGCTTTGAGCACAACCACTGGCTTGACACTGGCAGCCGCGCGCAGGGCACTCATGAACTCTCTGGCAAATCCGGTTTCCTCCAGATAGAGGGCGATGCTGTCCGTGCGGGGGTCGGAGGCGAGGTAGTCCAGCACGTCGGACAGGCGTGTCACCGCCTCGTCACCGAGGGCAACAACCGTGGAAAATCCAATATGCACATCTTCGGCCCAGTCCATGACAGCTGCGATGATGGATCGGGACTGAGACACCAGGGCCACCCGTCCACTGCGCGCCAGGGTGGGGTGCTGGCTGAAATTCAGGCCTACGTGCGGCCGCTGCAAGCCAAATGTGTTGGGGCCCAGCATCGCAGCACCATTGGCCTGAGCCCAGCTGCGACAAAACGCCAGCGTCTGTTCAGGCTGTGGGTCCACCACCTCATGGGGCAGCAAAATGACTGCTCTAGGCGCACACCCAGACAACTGATGGAAAGTATGTTGCATGGCGTGCGGCGCCACACACACCAAGGCAAGATCCAGCCGCTCACCAGCAGTCAATCCATTCAGTTTTTTGGGCAGCTTGACGGGCCGTCCAGGCGCACAAACCACCTGGGTGGTGCGGCGGCGCAAGGCTTCAGGCAGTGAATCCATCACTGGCATGAAACGATCCCCAATCACGATCAGAGATTCGGGCTCAAAAAGTGGGGCCAGTTCGTGGCGCAACATGACGATGCCTGCGGTCATCTAAAATAGACCCATCGTAACAATAGAAACCCATTACGCCAGATATTGTTTTCACTGGCTGGCCTGTCTCATGAACTCACCCTCCACCTTCCGAACCCGGTTTGCTCCTTCGCCAACCGGTTTTTTGCATCTGGGTGGCGCACGCACCGCCCTTTTCTCCTGGGCATTTGCGCGCCACTTTGGCGGCACATTCATCCTGCGCATCGAGGACACCGACCTGGAACGCTCCACCCCCGAGGCTGTTCAAGCCATCTTGGATGGAATGAAGTGGCTCGGCCTAGACCCTGACGAGGGGCCGTTCTATCAGATGCAGCGCATGGATCGATATCGCGAGGTGATCGCCAAGATGCTGCAAGAGGGGACAGCCTACCACTGCTACAGCTCACCCGAAGAGGTCGAGGCCATGCGTGAGGCTGCACGGGCAAGAGGTGCCAAACCCAAGTACGACGGCACTTGGCGGCCAGAGCCTGGCAAAACGCTGCCTGCCCCACCAGCGGGCCGCAAGCCGGTGGTGCGTTTCAAAAGTCCACAACATGGGGCAACAGCCTGGATGGACATGGTCAAGGGCCCCATCAGTTTTGACAACAGCGAACTCGACGACTTGGTGATTGCCAGGCCTGATGGCACGCCAACCTACAACTTCTGCGTGGTGGTTGATGACTGGGACATGCAGATCACGCACGTGCTGCGTGGGGATGACCACGTCAACAATACGCCCCGCCAGATCACCATCCTGCAAGCCTTGGGCGCTCCCGTGCCGCAGTATGGGCATGTGCCGATGATCCTTGGGCCAGATGGAGAAAAACTCTCCAAGCGTCATGG
>Ga0255184_1000167_pt1 | contig 22478 bp, 15 predicted proteins | sample Miss_Cont_RepA_0_FD_189954 | JGI IMG/M metagenome (GOLD analysis project Ga0255184, IMG submission 189954) | Freshwater microbial communities from Mississippi River, Louisiana, United States - Miss_Cont_RepA_0h | ecosystem: Environmental > Aquatic > Freshwater > River | place: USA: Louisiana...
GGTTCATCCCAAGGAAGTCTCTGCCATGTTGTGGGAGGGATACAAAGGCATTCTGTTCGGATCCTTTGTGATCATCGGTGTTGGCATGTGGATTGGTTTCAAGCTTTTCAAGCCTGGCCAGCCTGACAAGCACATGCGATGGCTGCTCAAGCCCGTGGTGTGTCTGGGCCTGATTGCTTTTTGTGTGATGTCCATTCGCGGCACGCTGCAGCACCGACCGATCAACGCATCGACAGTCGCCTTCAGCAACGATGCCATGGTGAACACGCTGCCGCTCAATGGGTTTTGGAACGTCACCAATGCGGCCTATCTGATGAAGAACGAGAAGTCGTCGTTTGACATGTATGGCAAGATGCCCATCGAGGAGATGAACCAGATCGTCAGGCAGGCAGCCGGACTGCCCCCCGAGATGCTCAACCCCGAGTATCCCAGCCTGCACCAGCAGACGGCGACCGTTCGTCGCGACAAGCCTTTCAACCTGGTGATCATCCTGCAGGAAAGCTTGGGTGCGCAATACTCCAAAAAGCTGGGTGGTGCCGGCCTCACGCCAGAGCTCGATGCCCTGGCTCAAGAAGGATGGTGGTTTGAGCGTGCCTACGCAACTGGTACGCGCTCGGTGCGTGGCCTGGAGGCGATCAGCACGGGATTCATGCCAACGCCGGCAGAATCTGTGTTGACGCTGCCAAGGTCCCAGAAGGGTTTTTTCACGATTGCTGAGTTGTTGGGCAGGCATGGCTATCACACGCGATTTGTGTATGGTGGTGAGGCTCACTTTGACAACATGAAAGGTTTTTTCCTGGGCAATGGTTTTGATGAGGTGGTGGACCTGCCCAAGTTCGAAAAACCGGTTTTTGTTGGGTCCTGGGGCGCCTCTGACGAGGATATGTTCAATCAGGTCGACCGTTTGCTGAGGCAAGACCAGGACAAGCCGACGTTTACGATGGCGTTTTCTGTGTCCAACCACACACCTTGGGAGTATCCAGAGGGGCGTATTCAGCCAGAGGGCAACCCAGCGACGGTTACCAACACGGTTCGCTATGCCGACTGGGCCATTGGCGACTTCTTTCGCAAGGCCAGGCAGGCTCCTTATTGGGAAAACACGATCTTCCTGATTGTGGCGGATCACGATGCTCGGGTCTCGGGCAGCATGGTTCCGGTCAGACATTTCCACATTCCCGCCTTGATTTTGGGTCCCGGTGTACCCAAAAAATCCGATCCTCAGATCATCAGCCAGATCGATTTGCCTCCCACGCTACTGTCCCTATTAGGAATGGATACGGTGCATCCCATGCTGGGGCGCGATCTCACGCGTGCCCAAGCTGGTCGTGCCATGATGCAGTTCAACAACAACTACGGGTTCCTGCAGGGCGAGAGCTTGGTGGTGCTGGAGCCAGGCAAGCCAGCCAGAACGTTCAAGTACACACGGCCCTCGACATTTGATCCCGTCGAGTCTGACCCCGTTTTGGAAAAAGAGGCGTTGGCGCATGTGTTGTGGCCAAGTTGGGCTTATCGGGAGCTGCGTTATGCACTGCCACCAGATGGCAAGGATGCCAAGGGTAAATAGTCAGTGTCAGCCGACTTGGAAAGCAGGCGAACAGCTCTATGCAGCCCGCTGAAAAGATTGATCAGGCTTTTTGGCAGCCAGGACAGTAATAGGTCGCCCTTTGGCCCTGCACGATGCGACGAATCACTGACCGACATCGTCGGCAAGGCTGCCCTGCCTTTTCGTAGACAGCAGCGTGGATGCTGAAATAGGCACCTGGCTCACCGGTGGCGTTGACGTAATCTCGCAGCGTGCTGCCGCCAGACTCGAGGGCGTCTTTCAGTGTGCCACGCACTGCATCCACCAATCGCTCACAACGTTGAATCGATAGTCTTGACGATGGTGTCTTCGGGTGGATGCGTGCCCGAAACAAGCTTTCTGAGGCATATATGTTGCCCACCCCAACCACAATGTCGCCTGCGAGCAGTGCCTGCTTGATGGCAGTTTTTCTGCCTTTGAGTCCCTCGTGCAGGAGACTGGCATCAAAACCAGGGTCAAACGGCTCGATGCCCAAGCTGGCCAGCAAGGGGTGTTGTCCGATATCACCTTGGACTCGGTCATGCCAAAGCACTGCGCCGAAACGCCTCGGATCGTGCAGGCGAAGAGTGGCGTGCTCAAACACCCATTCGACATGGTCATGCTGGCGCAAGAGCTCACCGGGCTGCACGCTGCGGATGGATCCTGACATGCCCAGGTGGATGAGGAGCGTGCCATGCGGGAAGTCGATCAACAGGTATTTGCCTCTGCGCCGGCATGCCTGGACAAGCTGTCCCTCAACCTGAGCTGGGAGAGTCTCAGGGATGGGCCAGCGCATTCGACGCTCGTGGATCCGCATGGATTTCAAGCGATGGCCTGTTGCAATCGCGTCAAATCCCCGTCGGGTTGTCTCAACTTCGGGTAGTTCTGGCATGGGTGAGTGCTAACATCCTGACACTATTCAGACTGATTGTGCCATCAACCGGGCGGGTCGCGTGAAGTCGTTTTGCATACCGTATCTCTCCAACATTCGTGCGCTGCTATCAGCAACCTTGATCGCAGGGCTGTGTTTGTGTTCGCTTGCCGCCAACGCACGGCAAGGCGGGGTCGCACAAAACGGCGTGGTGCCGATTCAACCCATGCCCGAGGAAGTTGAGAAAATTCGTATCAGGCCAGGACAGTTGCCTGAGGTCACATTGACCTCCTCGGTCATGTTCCGGATCCTGGCCTCTGAGATTTCTGCCCAGCGAGGTCAGTATCAGCCTGCAGCCAACACCACGCTGGGCCTTGCGCGTGAGACTGGCGACCCCAGGTTGAGCAGGCGAGCCTTGGAGTTTTTCCTGGCCTCTGGCAATTTATCTGGCGCGCTTGAGGCTGCCCGAGTCTGGCTCAGGCAGGCCCCCAACGATGCAGAGGCTGTGTCCACGGAAATGGCCCTGGCGGCAGCGGCTGGCCAAACTGCTGGCCTGACTGAAACACTCATCAGCAAGATTCGCTCGGCAGCCAACAAAAAAGACGCCATTGGCCAGGCGTTGGGGATCCTTGGTCGAATGCCTGACCGAAAGGCAGCGTTTCAGATTCTTGATCGAGCCTTGGCAGAGAGTGGTGTCAAGAGTTCTCTGGCAGCCCATATTGCGTTGGCGGACATGGCACTGGCAGCGGGCGATGCGAACCGTGCGCTTGCAGAGGCCAAGCTCGCTCTTGCCCTGTCTCCCCGCTCCGAGGAGGCCGCAATGCGTGTGTTTGAGTACGGGTTGCGTGTTGATCCTGCGCGGGCGCTCCAGGATGCCCGCGCGTTCGTGCGTGCCAACCCAGGCGCCAGGCGCTTGCGCTTGATGCTGGCCAGCCAGCTGTCCGACAGCAGGGATTTTGATGGCGCCTTGCAGGAGCTGGCTGAGATGCAGCGCCGTGCGCCTGAGGATTTTGACCTTCTTTATATGCAGGCTCAGGTGGCTTATCGCGCCAAGCGCCTGGATCAGGCTCGCGCGTTTCTGGACCAGTTTGTGAGCGTGCAGTCACAGCGACAAAAGGCTTCTGCTCCTGGGGCAACAGATGCGGGTGGTGCACTGGCAGATGCCTATCTCTTGCTGTCTCGCATCGCCGAGGATCAGGGTCGATATGATGATGCCGTTGCTGACCTAAGCCGGATCGAGGAGCCTTCTGCCCGTTACTCCTCACGCCTGCGCCAGGCGACGATACGTGCCAGGCAAGGCAGGGTCGACGAGGCTCTTGCCATGATTGATGCCGCCAACCCGCAGGATGAAGAAGAGTCCTTGATCGGGGCGTTGACGGTTTCTCAGATTTTGCGCGACGCCTCGCGCATACCCGAAGCGATTCAACGTCTGAAGGTTGCCGACCAGACTCTGCCTGAGTCACTCGAGATCAAGTATGAGCTGGCCATGCTCCAGGAAAAGCAGAACAATCTCAAGGAAATGGAGCGGCTGCTGCGCGAGGTGATGGAGTTGGATCCGGGGCATGCTCATGCCTACAACGCGCTTGGGTATTCCCTGGCAGACCGGAATATTCGCTTGAAGGAAGCCAGCGAATTGATCGCCCGCGCGCTGGAAATTTCTCCCAATGATCCGTTCATTCTTGACAGCATGGGCTGGGTCAAGTTTCGCCAGGGCGAGCTTGCCGAGGCATTGAAGTATCTGGAGCGGGCATATGGCATGCGACCCGAGGCCGACATTGCTGCACACTTGGGCGAGGTGTTGTGGAAAATGGATCGCAAGGATGATGCCCGGAAGGTTTGGTCAGGTGCATTTGCCAAGGATCCCAAAAATGCAACCTTGACTGATACCATGCGCCGGTTTGGCTGGAAACCGTGATGTTTCGGGTCCGCTATTTTCTGGTGGTACTGTTTTGCAGTGTCTTCGCTGTGCTGTCCGGCTGTGCCAGCCCGCCGATTCCGGAAGCGGATGCCAAGGCCATCGACACGCTTTCTCCCCTTCATCGTAGTGGTCGATTTGCGATAAGGGCTGAGGAGTTCAGCCGGAACCCGGAGGCGGTGCAGGGAGGGTTTGTCTGGTCGGACCGCGGCCAATTGCTGACGCTGGATTTGACCAATCCGATGGGTGCTGTGCTGGCTCGTGTGGAGGTTGGGCCCCAAGGAGCCTTGTTGCAGGAGTCCAACGGCAAAGTCACCCGTGCGTCCCACCCTGACGCCTTGATCAGGCAGGTTCTCGGGCAGGAAATACCAGTGTCTGGATTGCGTGCATGGATGCGAGGCCAGCCCGCCGCAGGCTCAAGCGCTGAGGGGGTGAGCCGTTCATCCGGGCACATCACCCAGCTACGTCAAAACGGATGGTCCATTGAGCTTGCCCGCTACGATGCACAAGGGCCCAGGCTATTGATCTTGACTCGCCAGGACGGTGAGCGGACCGTGACACTTCGTCTGGTGATTGACCAGAATTGACATGCTTTACGATTTGCCGGCGCCCGCCAAGATCAATCTTTTCCTGCATGTGGTCGGTCGTCGGCCGGATGGCTACCACCTGCTGCAGACGGTTTTTCGTTTCATCGACTTGCAAGATACGCTGGACATTGATCTGCGCCACGATGGGCAAGTCAGTCGCGAGACCAACCTCGATGGGGTGGAACCCGAGCAGGATCTCGTGGTCAAGGCTGCCAGACTCCTGCAGCAGTCAACCGCATCCAGCCATGGGGCGCACATCCATGTTAGAAAAACGATTCCATCGGGAGCAGGTCTCGGTGGCGGCTCCAGCGATGCCGCCACCGTATTGATTGCGTTGAATCGCCTGTGGAAAACCGGGTTGTCTCGACGGCAGTTGATGGAAATCGGACTGAAGCTCGGCGCAGACGTTCCAGTGTTTTTGTTTGGTCGCAATGCCTTCGCCAAAGGCGTGGGAGAGGAACTGACGGCCATTCCGCTCGAGTCCTGTGCTTATCTCATCGTTCAGCCCTGCCAGGCAGTTCCAACGGCAGGGATTTTCCAGCACCCGGGTTTGACAAGAGACACCAAACCCGTCACAATAACGGACTTTTCCGGGCTGCAAGGTTTTGTTTCATCACAAAGTCTTGTTAAGTCGCGTTTCATTGCAGCGAAAGGCTTGTCAGGTTCCTCTGATGGTTTTGGTCGCAATGACTTGCAACCAGTTGTGCTGAATTTGTATCCCGATGTCAGGCGCGCAATTGAATGGCTACAATCTAGTGGTGTTCATGCTCGTATGACTGGATCAGGTTCCTGTTTTTTCGTCGAGTGCTCGACAAAAGACGATGCACAATGTCTCAGCCAGGAATTGATCGCGAAAATGCATGTGGATTTCGCTTCTGTTTCAGGACCCTCCAGTCCGATTCGAGCGCTTTATGCATGCGATGGTTTACCGCAGCATCCTTTGCTGCATTGGATTGCAAGCTAGTTGGGGAGTCGCCAAGCTGGTTAAGGCACCGGATTTTGATTCCGGCATGCGAAGGTTCGAATCCTTCCTCCCCAGCCAATATTCACAAAGCTGTTGAACCTGCCTGTTGATTCCACGGATCCACCACCTGGCAAGATGTTCAGCAGCTTTTTTGTTCGGTGCTGCCTGATCAGCGTTTGCCATGGCCAATGATAGCTTCATGATCTTTACCGGCACAGCCAATACGAGGCTGGCCGTCGACGTGGTGAATCATCTCGACATGTCACTGGGGAAAATGACTGTTGGTCGTTTTTCCGATGGCGAAGTCATGGTGGAGATCAACGAAAATGTGCGTGGCAAGGATGTGTTTGTCCTCCAGCCGACTTGCGCGCCGACGAACGACAACCTGATGGAGGTCATGGTGATGGTCGATGCGCTGCGTCGCGCCTCCGCCGGCCGCATCACCGCTGCCATCCCCTATTTTGGTTATGCCCGCCAGGATCGTCGTCCGCGCTCGGCACGTGTGGCGATTTCCGCCAAGGTGGTGGCCAACATGCTTCAAGTGGTTGGCGTCAACCGGGTGCTGACCATGGACCTGCACGCTGACCAGATTCAAGGTTTTTTCGATATTCCTGTGGACAACATTTACGCCGGTCCCATCCTGCTCGGCGACATCTGGCGTCGCAACCTGAGCAACCTGGTGGTCGTGTCACCCGATATCGGTGGCGTGGTGCGTGCGCGTGCCCTGGCCAAGCAGCTTGAGGCTGACCTGGCGATCATCGACAAGCGGCGTCCCCGCGCCAATGTCTCCGAGGTCATGAACATTATCGGCGACGTGGATGGACGTACATGCATCATCATGGATGATATGGTGGATACGGCAGGCACGCTGTGCAAGGCGGCGCAGGCGCTCAAGGAACGTGGTGCTGGCGCCGTCTACGCTTATTGCACACACGCGGTGTTGTCGGGCGGTGCGATTGAGCGTATCGCGACCTCTGAGCTTGACGAGCTCGTGGTGACCGATACGATCCCGCTGTCCGAGGCTGCCCGTGCCTGCAGCAAGGTGCGCCAGCTCTCGTGCGCTCCATTGCTGGGCGAGACGATTCTCAGGATCAGCAACGCCGAGTCAGTCAGCTCGTTGTTCGTGGACTGACTCATCAGTTTGTTTGGCCTGACTGCTGTTGCGGCAGGCCCAGTGAGGTTTGACAGGGTGCTGGTCGCGGTGCCGTGTCGACAAATGGCTGGTGATGTTCATCTGCCAGGATAAACGGGCCGTGTGCCCACAACGGAGTGTTTTCATGCAATTCAATGCAACTTCACGTAGCGTCCAGGGATCGAGTGCGAGCCGCCGCCTGCGCCGTGCCGGCCGTGTTCCGGCCATCGTTTATGGTGGCAAGGACCAGGCTCTGAACATCGAGCTCGATCACAACGAAATTTTCCATGCCCTGCGCAAGGAGCGTTTTCACTCATCCATTCTCGACATGAATCTGGAAGGCAAGAGCCAGCCTGTTCTGTTGCGTGCTGTTCAGTGGCATGCCTATAAGCAGCAGGTGATGCATGTCGACTTTCAGCGTGTGGATGCCAATCAGGCGCTGCACACCAAGGTGCCCCTGCACTTCATCAACGCTGAGATCTCGCCCGCCGTCAAGCTGAGCGCTGCGATCATTTCTCACGTGTTCACCGAGATTGAAATCAGCTGCCTGCCTGCCAATCTGCCCCAGTTCATCGAGGTTGACCTGTCCAAGCTGGTTGCCGGTGGCTCGATCCACCTGGCAGACATCACCTTGCCCAAGGGCGTGACCTACCTGACTCACGGTGGCGATGCCAACCCTGTCCTGGCAACCGCGATGGTCAAGGGTGGTGCCGCAGAAGACGGGGCCGCCGAAGGTGCCGCACCTGCTGCCTGAGCGATTGCTCAGACAGCATGAGCCTGATTCAGTTCCGACGACTCCCCAACCTGGCTTGTCCCGGTTGGGGGTTTTCTTTTTGAGTGCAACGTATGCATCCCATCGCACTGATCGTTGGGCTGGGAAACCCCGGCAGCGACTACGAGCGCACCCGCCACAACGCAGGTTTTTGGCTGGCAGATGCGTTTGCCTCTGACCTGAGCGCGACGTTTCAGCATGAAAAGGCCTTTGCAGGCTTTGTTGCCAAGGCCCGCGTGGCAGGGCAGCAAGTCGTCATCGCCAAGCCGCAAACCTTCATGAATCGGTCTGGCCAGTCAGTCGGCGCGATCGCGCGTTTTTACAAGCTGCCTGTGGAGTCCATGCTGGTGCTGCATGACGAGCTCGACCTCATGCCGGGACAAGTCAAGCTCAAGCAGGGTGGAGGGCATGCCGGTCACAATGGTCTCAGAGACATTCAGGCTGTCATGGGTAGCCCCAATTTTTGGCGATTGAGGTTGGGCATCGGCCATCCCCGCACGCTGGGCCTACAACAGCAGGTCGCCGATTTTGTGCTTCATCCCGCACGACGCGACGAGCAATCACTGATCGATGCTGCGCTGTTACGCTGCCGTCAGGTATTGCCCCTCATGATTGCTGGGCAGATGGATCGCGCCATTGCCCAGTTGCATCGTGATAACCCAGCCTGACCGGTTTCGCGATGATTGGCAGGCCTTTCGCGCGTTTGTGCGCAGGCCGTCTGCCAGGCGTTATCGTTTTTACTGCCGTGAGCCTGGCCGTGCCTGGCATCTGGATGTCATCCCGCAGGTTCGGCTTGGGCGCTTGCTGGCATGGGCTGCCACGCTTTGGCTGGTCAATTTGCTGGTGCTTGGACCGATTGTCGTGGCGGTTGCCGGCATGTCGGGTGCCACGCACCGTATCGATGTGCACAACATTCCTTGGGTGTTGGCGATTCTATGGGCGCCTCTGATCGAAGAGATGGTGTTTCGGTATGGATTGCGCAGGCCTCTGCAGGCGATTTGGCTCGTGCCGATCCTGATCCCCAGCCTGCTGTTTGGCATGACGGGTGGGTCGGGGTGGTGGTTGGCGATCGGGCTATTGCTCTGCTGCTGGGCTTGCATGAATGACCGTCCGCCCAGCAGCCGATCCTGGCGGGCGATGCGAACATATCGTGCCTGGTTCCCGTGGGTCTTTCATGTGGTTACCCTGGCGTTTGCAGGGCTGCACATCAAAAACTTCATCTTTACGGATTTCAGCTGGTGGATGTTGCCCGTCCTCGTGCTGCCTCAGTGGTTCAGCGGCTTGGTGCTCGGGTGGATCCGCGTCTCGCGTGGCATTGGCGCGGCGGTCCTGCTTCATGCTGTCTTCAATCTCGGACCCTTGCTCATGGCATGGGCACTGGTCGGGTCAGCCTAGTCGTGCAGGGTAAAATGTTGGGCTACTGTTCATTGTTATTCGGAATCTTCACATGGCACTGCAATGCGGCATTGTTGGCTTGCCCAACGTCGGCAAGTCAACCCTTTTCAACGCGCTGACCAAAGCAGGCATCGCAGCAGAAAACTATCCATTCTGCACCATCGAGCCCAATGTCGGCGTTGTCGAAGTGCCTGATCCACGCCTGGATCGCCTGGCCGAAATCGTCAAGCCTGAGCGCATTCTGCACGCCACGGTCGAGTTTGTTGACATTGCCGGCTTGGTCGCTGGCGCCAGTCAGGGTGAGGGCTTGGGCAACCAGTTTCTATCCCACATCCGAGAGACCAACGCGATAGTGAACGTGGTGCGCTGCTTTGAGGATGACAACGTCATTCATGTGGCTGGCAAGGTCGATCCCATTGCTGACATTGAGGTCATTGAGACAGAGCTTGCGCTCGCTGACTTGCAGACCGCTGAAAAGGCCTTGCATCGACACCAGAAAACCGCCCGCTCAGGTGACAAGGAGGCTCAGCGGATCGTCGGCATCCTGGAAAAATGTATCGAGCAGTTGAACCAGGCCAAACCGCTTCGTGCGGTGGATCTTTCTCCTGAGGATCGAGCCCTGATCGCTCCGCTTTGCTTTATTACTGCCAAGCCTGCCATGTATGTTGGCAACGTGAGCGACCACGGGTTCAACAACAACCCCATGCTGGATCGTCTGATGGAGTATGCCGCTGCGCGCAACGCCCCGGTGGTGCCGATCTGCGCGGCGACCGAGTCAGAGATCGCCGAGCTTGCCGACGAGGACAAGGCTGTTTTTCTCGCCGACATGGGGATGGAGGAGCCTGGACTGAACCGCCTGATTCGCGCGGCATTCAAGCTGCTGGGCCTGCAGACTTACTTCACAGCGGGCGTCAAGGAAGTCCGCGCATGGACCGTACCCATTGGTGCCACTGCCCCTCAGGCAGCAGGTGTGATCCATACGGATTTTGAGCGTGGATTCATCCGCGCGCAAACGATCGCCTATGATGACTTCATTGCCTACAAGGGTGAGCATGGTGCCAAGGAGGCAGGCAAGATGCGTGCCGAAGGCAAGGAGTATATTGTCCAGGATGGAGATGTCATGAACTTTCTGTTCAACGTCTGACTGTTAACAAGGACGGAGTTGTTTTTACTCGCCACGATGTTAGGAACAAACTCAAATGTTTCAGCAATTGCAGACACGGTGGGAAAAAAGAGCGGCAGTCAGAAGTCGACCACGCATCGTTTTAACGGATGCGGTGGAAAACGATTTTTATCCTGTCTCTCGTGCTCCGATTGTCTTGCATCCTCTGGTCGCAGCGCGAGGTGACAAGAATCGACAATTTGTGTTGGTTCAGTCGTTATATAAATACTTGAATGATATCGCCACGATCGAAACAAAGGTCGTCAACAGCACGATCTTGAGCGTGGTGTCTGGAGGGTTTCCAGTCGAGTTGAGTCAGGAGCAAAAACTGGCTCTCTATACGATCATGGTTGATGAGTCTTATCACGCTTATGTCGCGTTTGATTGCATGAGCCAAATCGAAACTCATACCAATATCAGCAAGCTTGCCTTTCCTCCAAAAATTGAAATTCAACATGCGATAGACGCAACGAAAGCTGAAATTGACCAGGAATACCATGCTGTTTTTGATCTGATTTGTGTGTGTCTTGCAGAGAACACGCTGACCAAGGACATCGTAGCGCTCGGCAACGAGAAAGGTACGCACCCATTTTTTCAGAAAATGTTGAGTGACCATCTCGATGACGAAACCAGGCATTCTGCCGTTTTTTTTAACTTGCTCGGCTACGTTTGGTCCAGCCTGACGCGTGATGCGAAAGACAATATTGGAAAGGCACTCGGACCGTTTATTGAGCGATATCTCAGGTTGGACGTGCAAATTGATTTTGATCGGCAAATATTGACAAGCATTGGTCTTTCGTTTGATGAGTCTTCAACGGTCATTCGTGACGTGTATGGCGCTTTTCGGCTATCGAAAACGCACCCAATGTTGAAAAACATTCTGTTTGTGCTTGATCAATCTGGCGTGAATGATACATCTGTTCGTGCATCACTGGAGCAAAGGGGATGGATCTAGGACATGAAAGCATTGAGGGTTTTTTTATCCCAAACGCTCAGGCAACTGGAGCTGGTTGCCTCAGAGGTCGTCAGTCTTGGCCACGCGCTTGTACCTCATGCTTCAGACGATGCGGATGTCTATGTCTTCGACAGCTTGGTTGACTTTCGCGCAGCGCTCGATTCATCACCTCAAGTTGAAACTAAATCCCTGATTTGTATTGGACGGCAAATTCTGATTTACCAATCACCCAACCGTGGTTGGCTGATAGAACAAGCAGAGCAGATCATTGATCATGAATTGATTGTTGACGCCCTGATTGCCCTATCAAAATGCAGTGAATTTTCCGAGTTTCCTGAGGTCGAGTTTGAAGATCATGACAAAGGGTCTTGCGCCGTTCTGAATGCGGAAGACTATAAAAAAATCATCCTCGACTGGAACAACACCGCGACAGATTATCCTTTTGACAAGACAATCAGCTCCCTTTTTGAAGAGCACGTTGTTCGTTCGCCTGATCAAATTGCTGTATTCACCGATTCCGTCTCGTTGACCTATAAAACACTCGACGAACAAGCCAATCAATTCGCCCATTATTTAAAGTCCAAACATCAAGTTCAGCACGAAGAGTTGATTGCAGTTTGCTTGAGGCGGAACGAGAGTCTGATTGTTGCGATCCTGGGGATACTAAAGACGGGTGCAGCTTATGTTCCTTTGGATGCAACACTTCCAGACGTGCGGATGCAGGACATGCTCCAAGACTCCCGTGTCAGGCTGTTGCTAGTCAATCAGGAGCAAGCCGGGCGATTCCAACGTTTCAACAATGTCGACGTGCTTGTCTTTGATGATGAATCATTCACGATGGGGTTGCGTGATTTTCCGCTGCATGCTCCTGCTTGTGAAGCCACCCCTCAGAGCCTTGCTCATGTTATTTACACCAGTGGAACGACAGGGTCTCCCAAAGGTGTCATGATTGAACACGAAAATGTTGTCAGCTTGGTGTCACCCTCCAAGGACTTTACGACAACATCCGATATGACAGTCATGCACATGGCTGATTTTTCTTTTGATGCGGCAACCTATGAAATTTTTTCGGCGCTGTTAAATGGTGCCAGATTGTATTTGCCGGAAGGGGCCCATATTGCTGGGGACCTTGTGGGCATCACCAGCGCTTTGCGACGCCATTCAGTCGATGTTTTATTTTTGACAAAAAGCGTATTCGACCAGTTGTTCTTGTTTGAACCAACCATTTTCCATGGGATGAAGGCACTGATGGTTGGCGGCGAGGCCTTGAATCATCAGTTGGTCAGCCGTTTATTGCACTCAGCATACAGGCCGCAGCGATTCATTAATCTGTACGGTCCGACGGAGAGCTCGGTTTTTGTTTGCATGTATCAGGGAGATGCGAACACCATCCATCGGTTTGAAACCGTACCGATCGGCAAACCGATCAGCAATCGATCTGTATACATTCTGGATGATCGTCGCAAGCCGGTACCGGTCGGAGTGACAGGTGAAATCTACCTTGGTGGCACAGGAGTGGCCAGAGGTTACCTGAATCAGCCGGTGCTGACTGAAGAGAAGTTCATCCAAAATCCATTTGAAGTGCAATCAAATGCGAGACGAGCATCACGCCTATATAGAACAGGTGATTTGGGGCGCTACCTGCCGAGTGGCGACATTGAATTTCTTGGCCGAAGCGATTTCCAGGTAAAGCTTCGCGGATTCCGTATCGAGCTCACCGAAATTGAAGCTGCCATGACAAGCTTCCAGTCCGTGACTCAAGCCGTCGTGCTGGTGGTGGAAAGTAGCGACGTTGACCCGTTATCCCCTGACAAAAGATTGGTTGCGTTTTATGTCGCAGAAAAGGAATATGGTCAAGATGAGTGGATTGGCTATCTGCGGCAAAAACTTCCAGCGCATATGATTCCATCGCAGATCACCTTTCTGTCCAGATTGCCATTGGCGAGCAATGGCAAGCTTGATCGAATGGCGTTGACAGAGATGGTGAAGTGCCAGTGTGAGATGAGCGATGAGATCATCTCTTGGGAAACCTCGTACCAAGAGTTCATTGCAAAGATTTGGACCAAGGTTCTACCGAATCGAACCCACCCTTTGAGTCTGGACAGTGATTTTTTGGCACTAGGTGGTCATTCCTTATTGATTACCCGAATCATTATTGATATCAGACAGGCGTATGGCGTCACGCTTCCGTCCAGTGCAATCTACACATACAGCCGGCTGGGTGATCTGGCAGCGCATTTGCAGCAATGCGTTGAACAACAATTCGATTTCACTCCGGACTCACGCCAGAATGATTTTGGATACCGCCCTTTCTCGCTGATTGATGAATTCAGCCTAGTGGATGAGCGTGAAAAACTCGATGACGCTTATCCTGCCAGCAGTATCCAGAAGGGAATGCTGCTGGAATCTGAAATCCACCCCACTAATGCCTATCTGAATGTCATGACGTTCAGGTTCAATGTGCCACTTGATATTGCCAGGTTGAAAAAAATATGGCAAAAGATGGTGGACCTGAATGAGGCATTAAGAACCAGTTATTCCTATCACCACAAATATGGCATCCTTGCTCGCGTGCACCGAGACGTAGAGGTGGCCAGTAAAATTTCTTTCATTCACGGCAATACCCTCACAGAAAAACATGTATCCGAGGAATTGCGAACGAAATATACCTGGGAAGATCCTGGCTTGTTCAGAATACGACTATTCCAGGAGCAATATCAAAGCTTTCAGCTCGTATTCACTTTCCACCACGCCATTTTGGATGGATGGAGTGCGGCCTCCCTGATCGCTGAGTTTTATAAACGATACGTTCGTCCTGAATCGGTTTCGGGTGGTCGCGCTTCTCTACTGCCTTGGTATGGAGAGTATGTGCGTGACGAGCATGCTGCAATTCGCGACACGCATCTTCACGAATGTTGGCGAGCTTATTTGGATGGCTTTGTCCCTCAGCATGATGTCAATTGGAGATTTGAACCCTCTCGTTCGACGCATTCGAGGCTTGACTACAGGCTCGATGACTCGCTTTCAAAAGAATTGACAGCTCTTGCTGAAAAAAAACGGACAAGCATTGATACATTATTTCTTGTTGCATACATCAAACTTCTAGAGGTGTTTTACAGCAGTGAAGATTTTTCTGTTGGATTGGTGTTTCACAACAGAATCAATCGGGATGGCGGGGATGCGTTACTTGGCTGTTTTCTCAATACCGTGCCTTTGCGATGTCTAGGCCTAGGAGATAAAACCTACGAAGAGTTGATCGAGTTCGTGATTCGCGGTCGACTCTTGCTCGAAGAATACAAGGCTTTACCGTATGTCGAGATCAAAGGATTGTCCGCTGCATCGGGTTGTGAACTGTTTCAAGCAGCGTTTGCCTATACCAATTTCCCCATCTTCAATGAAGAAACGAATGGGGTGGAGCAGCTGCTTCTTGAAGATGTAAAAGAACAATCCAGTATTCCGCTGAACCTTGACATATCTCGACAGAGCCAAGCGTTTCATGTTTTTTTTACTGCGGACAGTCGTCATGTGGATGGGTCATTTCTAAGCTATCTGAATACTTTCTTTTTGCATTACCTGGCTGAGATGGTTGTTGCGACTTCAAGCAAACCGACCCGTTTCCCTCAAGCCGAACTTGAGAGAGTGCTTGTTACGAATAATCATCTTAAAAATTCACCTGTCGACACGAATGTGATTGTGGAGTTTGAACGCATTTGCGCATCATCTCCAGAGAGCATTGCTGTGGTCTGTGATGGCAACAATCTGACCTATGGGGAGCTCAACGAGACAGCCAACCGCTTCGCACGAACCTTGATGGCAAAGGGAGTGAAAACTCAGACGTGTGTTGTGATCATGATTGACCGAAGCATTGATTTTTTAATCAGCATGATTGCGGCCTGGAAGATCAATGCTTATTACACACCGGTGCATCCAGATACGCCATCGGCCAAGTTGGTCGAGATATTGTCTCAGCTGAATCCTCAAGCGATAGTTGCAAACCGCAGCACGCTGGATGTCCTAAAGAAAACAACAGATCATTTCATCAAGCGAGTTGTTTGCCATTCCAGTGAAGATCAAAAAAATCGTGCCGACAACCTCAATATTCCAATAGGTGGTCAGGATATTGCCTACACGATTTTCACCTCAGGTTCGACCGGTTTGCCAAAGGGTGCGGTGGTTCAGCATCAAGGGATGACCAATCACATCTTTGCGAAAATCCATGATTTTTCGATCACTGAAAAGGATGTTGTCGCACAGACAGCCAGTCAAACATTTGATGTGCACGTCTGGCAGTTTGTCACCGCTTTGATGGTTGGTGGCTCAACGGTGGTGTTAAACGGCGACCACGCATGGGTTCCGGATCTATTGATTCCTCAATTGAATCAATCCCGTGTTTCAATATTCGAAAGTGTGCCAGCACACCTGGCCGTGATTCTTGATTATGTAGAGCACGCTGAAAAGACGCCGCAGTTTCGAAACTTGCGCTTATTGATGATGAATGGCGAGGGGCTGCCTGCCACATATTGTTCTCGCTGGTTTAACAATTATCCTCATATCAAGATGGCGAATGTATATGGGCCTGCAGAGTGTTCGGACGATGTGACGCATTTTGCTTTTGATGCGGTTAGTGCTGACTGGGAAGGGTATGTTCCGATTGGTAAGCCAATCCAGAACATGCAGTTGTATGTCCTCAATGAGCATATGTCGCCTGTTCCTGATGGCGTGGTTGGCGAAGTGTATGTTGGTGGTGTGGGCGTTGGGCTTGGTTATCTCGGATTGCCTGACAAGACCGAAGAAAACTTTCTCGAGAATCCTTTTCATGGCCAATCAAAGTTGTACAAGACAGGGGATATTGCCAGACGGCTTCCAGATGGCAATCTGGAGTATTTTGGCCGCAAGGATTTTCAGATCAAAATTCGTGGACAACGTGTAGAGCTTGGCGAGATTGAGACCGCCATTCTCAAGTTCGATGACATCAAGCAGGTTGTTGTGATTCCTTCCATGAAGACAGGGCAGCAATCCTTGATCGCTTTTTACACGTCTTACTCGACTAGCAGTCAGCCTGAGGATGTATTGAGACAATTTTTGTCTCAAAAAATTGAAAGTTATTTGATTCCGCAGTCTTTTGTGCATCTGGCAGTTTTGCCGCTGAATCAGAACGGCAAGATGGATCGTGCTGCGCTGGTGCAACGAGCTGAATGCATGACGGCAACAGTGGCAAGTCCTGTCGAAAACTTCAGCCCGCTTGAGCAAGCGATGCATGCTGTCTGGACTGAGGTCCTGGGGACACCTGTTAACGACTTGAACGCTGATTTTTTTCTTTCGGGCGGAAACTCATTGAGCGTGATCACCTTGTTGAACAAGATCAATAGACAATTTGATGTCAAGTTGCCAATACGCTGGTGTTTCGAGTTCACAACGATCGCACACCAGTGCGCATCACTCAATGCATCTTCTGCTCTGAATTACTACACTCCAATCATTGAATTTAAACGTCTCCTGACAAATGCACCTAACCTCTTTTTAATACATCCTGGCGCAGGAAGTGCTGTCATTTATGCTGAGCTTGCGGATGAATTGAAGGACAAGATGAATGTTTATGGCGTAGAGTCGTACAACATTTATCATCGATCTCAGCATTTGCGTTCCATCAAAGATATGGCCGAACATTATGCTTCCATTGTGTTGGAAAGAAATGAATCAAATGTTTTTTATCTGGCAGGTTGGTCGTTAGGGGGGGTGATTGCCTACGAGGTGGCTCAGCAATTGATTGCACGAGGTGCTGAGGTGAGGACAGTATTCTTGCTTGACAGCCTGCTTCCAACAGGAGATCAGTTGGAAAAGCTCCAACGTTTTCACGCATATGTCCCTGCCATTTTGGAGGCGAATGGATTTCTGAACAGATTTCCTGACTACTACAAACACGACATATTGACGGCTCTTGACATTGAAATGCAAGCCCTGCGTGAATATGAGCCAGGCAATTCTGCTTTCCCGGTCAAGCTGATCAAGTCCATGGTTTCAGAGCGGATTCCAGAGCACAGCATGGATGGTGGCAGTGGAGTGGATTTGGCTGAAATCAATCGCTTATTCAACGCATTCAACCTCATCCACGACAATGGATGGGGTCCGTATTGTGAACACCTGACTATTCACGAAGTGGAAGGCGGGCATGCCAGTTTGGTCAGTGACAACAAAGAGCGCGTTTCTGCAATTATCAAAGAATCCATATTTGCGATACAAGAACCATGTTGACTAAGCTAACGCTCGACCAGCCCCTTTTAAACCGTCGTTATCGTGATTTTTGGAATGCAAAGCATGCCAGCAATCTGATTTTTTGGAAAAAGTTGATTGAGTCTCTCAGAGCTGACTCGCAGTTGTGGAATGAAATTCACGACAGCGCAGATCTCGAGCGTTTGCAGCATTATTTAAGTCTGTTCGAGACTGGCGAGCCCACGCCCAGGACATTTGATTTTTTCCAGACTTGTCCCCAGGCTACACCGATTTATCCCATTCAGAACACAGCTGTTCATCGACCGGCTGACTTTGATTGGGTTGCCGACTTTGAGGCAAGTTTTGCATTGATCCAAAGGGAAGCCTCAGTCTTGAGCTCGGAAAAGTATCTTCATTACGATTTTGATGGTACAGGCGTAAACCTGTCGGTATTTCCCCTTTACCATGAGGGCGACCCAATCAATCAAAACATGGCGCTTTGTCCAGACACGACAAGCTTAGTGAAAAAAATTCCGAGGTTTTGCGGTGATTTTTTTTTCGCAAACACCTTGTTCTCATTGATGCCTGCAGGCACCCATTTGTTGCCTCACTGCAGTGCCGATAACCTCCGCTTGCGGTGCATGGTAGGGATTGACGTGCCAGATAACTGCTTTATCAGGGTGACTGACTGGCACTATCACTGGCAAGTGGGTAAGGTTTTTTTATGGGAAGATAGCTTTGAGCATGAGTCAGCAAACCAAGACGTGCGGCATCGTGTCGTTTTTGTGTTTGACATGTGGCATCCAGAGCTGATGGATCAGGAAATTCATTATTTATCTCAGGTTTTTTCTCCCCAACGACTCCGTAAAGTCATTGGACACTGCACCTGAAAGATAAAACGATTATGTGGCGGATTGTGATCTGATGCCGTCCAGTGATTCTGGGTTGACAAGTGAAGACAAGTCCCCCGCAGGATGGCCCAGATAAGTGGCCTTGACGACTCGCCGCATGATTTTCATGTTGCGGGTCTTGGGGATGTCTTTCACAAACACAATCGCCTTGGGTGAAAACGCGAATCCGTGCCCAGCAATGACTGCGGCGTTGATTGTCTTTCTCGTGTCGTCATCAGGATTGACAGCGGGCATGGGCGTGATGACCAGCACCAGCGCTTCTCCCTTGACAGGATCTGGCACGCCAATGGCTGCCACCTCGGCCACCAGGCCGGTTCCCATCACCACCGTTTCAATCTCGGACGGTCCGGTACGCTTGCCAGCGATCTTGAGTGTGTCATCCGAACGGCCCAGGATGTACCAAAACCCATCCTCATCCACCTGCGCCCGGTCACCATGTACCCAGATGCCAGGCCAACGGCTCCAGTAGCTCTCGATGTACCGATCGGGAGCGTTCCACAGGCCCCGTGTGGTGCCGATGGAGGGCTTGCGCAGCACCAGCTCGCCGGTACCTGGTCGAGGAATGGACTGGCCGTTCTCATCCACAATATCAACACCCATGCCCGGCACGGGCCCGGAAAACGCACAGGGCTTCATGGGGTGAATTGCCGTGCCAGTAACGATCCCTCCGCCAATCTCGGTCCCTCCCGAGTAGTTGATGATCGGGATGCGCTTGCCGCAAACCCGTTCAAACATCCATACCCAGGCGTCATAGGTCCATGGTTCGCCGGTCGACAGGGTGATCCGCAGGGAGGACAGGTCATACTTTTCAATGCCAGACCCACCCGTTTGCATGAAGCTGCGGATGATTGTTGGAGCAATGCCCAGGAATGTGACCTTGTTCTCCTGAATGAGCCGCCAGAACCGCCCCGTGTCTGGAAAGTCATGCGCACCCTCAGCCATGACCATCGTCGCACCCGCAAAGGTCGTGGTGTATACCAGCAAGGGTCCGACCATCCACCCCATGTCGCTCATAAACATCATGCGGTCATTTTTGCCATAGTCCGCCAGCAACATCATGTCCATAGCAAGCTTGACGATCATGTTGGCATGGCCAAATACGGTGCCCTTGGGTTTGCCAGTGGTCCCTGAGGTATACATCACCATGACGGGATCTTCACTGCCCATGACCGCAGTGGGAGACTCGGTGGGCTTGCCTGCACAGACATCGTGCCACCAGTGATCCGTCTTGGCGTTCCAAGACACGTCTTTTTGGCTGTTGGCGTGCACGATCACATGCTTGACCGTGGGCATCTCTGGTAGCGCTTCGTCGATGGTGGACTTGAGCTGCACGTGCTTGCCGCGTCTCCAGGTGCCATCCACCGTCAGGATGGCGACTGCGCTGGCATCGTTGATGCGCGATGCCACGGCGCTCGCCCCAAACCCGGAGAACATGGGCAGTACGATTCCACCAATTTTGGCAATCGCCAGCAGTGCCACTGCTGCCTGGGGAATCATCGGCATATACATGCCGATCACGTCACCTTGCTTGCAGCCCAGCGCACGCAAGCCCTCCGCGAGCTGGCTGGTTTCCTGCTTCAGCTTGGCATAGGTCCAATGAACCTTCTCCCCATTCTCCGCTTCCCAGATCAGGGCGTCTTTGTTGAGAATCTCAGGATCCGTATGCTGATCCAGGCAGTTGAGAATGGCGTTGGTCTTGCCGCCCACGCACCATTGGGTCCACGCTATGCCGCGGGAGGTATCCATGACTTGGTTGTAGGGCGCATAAAACTTGACGCCGGTCTCTTCGAGAATGGCTTTCCAGAACCACTCGCGATCAGCCTCAGCGCGGGCAAGCAGGGCATCGTACCCAGCCTTGTTGGGCTCATGGATGCCGTGCTTTCGCAAAAAGGCAGCGAGCTGTGTTTGCTTTGCGATCTCCGGATCTGGTGTCCAGACGATCTCCCGCTTGCCTGCTGCTTCCATGTCTTCCTCCCGCTGATTTTTTTGTGTGAGGACCTAGATTAATGCACTCTGATGGGATCACGCAAAAAAAAGCGAACCTGAAGGTTCGCTTTTCATGGACAGTACAACAACATCAACGCAAAGAGTCGTTCAGTGCAGCCAGCTTGGCGCTGCCAGGAGAGAGCTCTCGTGCCTGCAATTGGTTCAGTGGAGTGCCCACCGTATGCAGGTGCTCGTGCATCTCTTGCGCCTCCGGATCCACGTACAGCAGACCAGTCACCACCTCGCCTTTGGCCTCATGCTCATGCAGGTGGCTCATGGCTGCTAAGCGGTCGGTGGGGTCGTAATCTTCGCCCAGCTTTCTGAGCAGCAAAACAGATCCATCGTGCTGCGTGACACGGTGCAGGCTGCCTGGTGGATAGGTCGCCGTGATTTCCTCGCGCGGCAACATCAACTGCACCACGTTGACGGGCACATCGTGCTCGCGCACGTACTCGTAGCTCTTGGTGGAGCCGGCGTGGTTGTTGAAGGTCACGCAGGGACTGATGACATCCAGAAAGGCGGGACCATTGTGACGCAGCGCACCCTTGATAAGCGGCACGAGCTGCTCCTTGTCACCGGAGAAGCTGCGAGCCACGTAAGTGGCACCAAGCTGCAGTGCGAGGCCAACCAGGTCGATCGGGCTGTCGCTGTTGACCACGCCACGCTTGCTCTTGGAACCCTTGTCGGCGGTGGCGGAGAATTGGCCCTTGGTCAGTCCGTAGACCCCGTTGTTTTCCACGATGTAGGTCATGTTGACGCCGCGGCGCATAGCATGGGCAAATTGGCCGATGCCAATTGATGCCGAGTCACCATCACCAGACACGCCGAGGTAAGTCAGCGAGCGGTTGGCCAGCGCTGCGCCCGTGAGCACCGAGGGCATGCGACCGTGCACGCTGTTAAATCCATGCGAGGCACCGAGGAAATAGTCTGGCGTCTTGGACGAGCAGCCGATACCTGAAAGCTTGGCGACGCGGTGAGGCTCGATGTTGAGCTCGAACGCAGCCTGAACGATCGCTGCACTGATCGAGTCGTGCCCGCAGCCTGCACACAAGGTGGAGACGGCACCCTCGTAGTCACGGCGCGTGAAACCCAGCTCGTTGCGCGGGGTATCCGGGCGAAGCAGTTTTGGTTTGGCGAGAAAAGTCATGTTGCCACCTTCAAGGCAGGCTTGCCGGATTCACCGGCAATGGTTTTGTGTATGGATTTGCAGATGAAGCGGGCGGTGATGGGGGTGCCATCGTAGTGCACCATCTTGACCAGCTTGGCCGGGTTGATTTCCAGCTCGTTAATGATCATGCTGCGCAGCTGGCCGCTTTCGTTTTGCTCGATGACAAAGACCTGTTCATGGGCGGCGATGAACTCGCCCACGCTTTTTGCAAACGGAAAGGCGCGTACGCGCATGGCATCGATGTGAACACCCTGTGATGACAGCTCAGCCAGCGCCTCGTTCATGGCTGGCGAGGTGGATCCGTAATAGATCACGCCAATGTTGGTCTTTTGAGAGGCAGCTTTGATGACCGGTTGGGGTAGGATGGCGCCTGCACCATCCATCTTGCGGCGCAGTCGCTCCATGTTATAGACATAGTCGTTGCCGGCCTCGGAGTACTTGGCGTAGGGGTTGCGCGTGGTGCCCCGCGTGAAATACGCGCCGCGAGACGGGTGAGTGGCAGGGATCGTGCGCCACGGGATGCCATCGCCATCGACATCGAGGTAACGGCCAAAGTCCTTGCCCGCCTCGAGTTCCTCGTAGGACATGACTTTGCCACGATCGTACTCGCGGCTGTCATCCCACTCAAATGGCTTGGACAGACGCTCGTTCATGCCGATGTCCAGGTCCAGCATCAGGAAAACCGGAGACTGCAGCCGCTCAGCCATGTCAAAGGACAGGGCAGAAAACTCGAACGCCTCGAAGGGGTCTTCTGGCAGCAGCAAGGCATGGCGCGTATCGCCATGCGAGGCGTAGGCACAGTTGATCAAGTCCGATTGCTGGGTGCGGGTGGGCATGCCGGTGGAGGGGCCACCGCGCTGCACGTCGATCACCACAGCTGGAATCTCCG
>Ga0255184_1000171_pt1 | contig 22137 bp, 23 predicted proteins | sample Miss_Cont_RepA_0_FD_189954 | JGI IMG/M metagenome (GOLD analysis project Ga0255184, IMG submission 189954) | Freshwater microbial communities from Mississippi River, Louisiana, United States - Miss_Cont_RepA_0h | ecosystem: Environmental > Aquatic > Freshwater > River | place: USA: Louisiana...
GCATGTTTGCGGTAGATCTCGGGTCCGTTCTGCTACTCCGAGGTGTACCTCGATCACGAGATCTACCGCAAACATGCCTCGCGCTACCGCAACTCCACTGTTGCCCCTGTCCTGGATGCGCTTTACCGAGACCAGCTCACTCACGCCAGGCAGATGCTCTCGATCATCGAGGCAGGGTCTGACTCGGCAGAAGCCCTGCAGCTTCCGCTATCCGCACCTGTGGCTGAGCTTCGTCGATTCGCCTGCATTCAAAACCGGGTGATCTACTATGCGCGCCTGGAAATTCCCACGCGCTATGTCCAAATTGAATTTGACCTGCTGGAAAACCACAACCATGCTGAATCCTGAGATGTTGCAACTGCCTTTTTTTGATGATGTGCACATACGCGATCATGCAGCGACTGTGGAGTGGGCTCGCAATCACCTGACCAACCGCGTACATCAAGGCAATGTGGATGAACACTGCCGCCATCTGGTGCGTCAGATGGGTGAAGCGGGACTGCTGCGTCATACGGTTGCCGCCGCGCATGGTGGCTGGCGATCCTCCCTCGATTCGCGCAGCCTTTGCCTGCAGCGCCAGACGCTTGGCCGATATGATGGACTGGCTGATTTCAGTTTTGCCATGCAGGGCTTGGGCAGTGGGCCCATCTCCTTGTTTGGCTCGGCTGACATGCAAGCAAGCTATCTGCCTGACGTCGCACAGGGTAAAAAAATTGCTGCCTTCGCGCTGTCTGAGCCTGAGGCAGGATCCGATGCTGCTGCCATGCAAACCCGCGCGATTCGCGAGGGTGACGTGTACCGTCTCCACGGCGTCAAGACCTGGATTTCCAATGCAGGCATTGCCGATTTCTATACGGTGTTCGCATACACGGAAAACGACGAGTCAAACGGTGTGTCAGCGTTTGTCGTTGACGCCAACACGCCTGGCCTGACTGTCTCTGAGCGATTTGATGTCTGTGCGCCACACCCCATTGGCACACTGCGATTTCAAGACTGCTGTATTCCGGTCTCAGCCCGCATTGGCTTGCCAGGACAGGGTTTCAAGATCGCCTTGCAGACCCTTGATGTGTTCAGGGCGTCTGTCGGGGCAGCTGCGTTGGGGTTTGCCGAAGCGGCACTTGCCCTGTCGTTGCAACATGCCGCCAATCGCAAGATGTTCGGGGGCACACTGGGCGACCTGCAAATCACTCAGGCCGCGCTTGGTGACATGAGCACGGATATCGATGCATCGACCTTGCTGGTATACCGCGCTGCTTGGGAGCGCGATGTGCTGGGCAAGCGCACAACACGCTCTGCTGCGATGGCCAAGTTGTTTGCAACCGAATCTGCCCAAAAAATCGTGGATCGATGTGTTCAATTGCATGGTGGCCTCGGCGTCAAGGTCGGTCACCCGGCCGAAATGCTATATAGAGAAATACGCGCGTTGCGCATCTATGAGGGAGCCACCGAGGTTCAGCAGGTGGTGATCGCTCGCGAAACCATCAAACTGCTGTCAGGAGTCTTGCAATGAACGGCTCAGAAGCCATGGTCCACACCCTGCTCGAAGGGGATGTGGATGTCTGTTTTGCCAACCCAGGGACATCGGAAATGCACTTTGTCTCCGCCCTGGATCGCGCACCTCGCATGCGCTGCGTGCTAGGGCTGTTTGAGGGTGTGGTCACAGGGGCGGCTGACGGCTACTACCGCATGGCGGAAAAGCCAGCCGCCACGCTGCTTCATCTGGGCCCGGGGCTGGGTAACGGGTTGGCCAACCTGCACAACGCCAAGCGGGCACGCTCAGGCATCGTGAACATCATCGGCCAGCATGCGCTGGATCATGTGATGAACGATGCCCCCCTGAATTCAGATGTCGAGGCGGTGGCCAGGCCCATGTCGCACTGGGTCAAGACCACCATGTCCGCGACCTCGGCAGCGATGGACACCGCCGAAGCCATTTCTCAAGCGCGCAGCACGCCTGGCCGCATTGCATCTCTGGTCTTGCCGGCCAACTGCGCCTGGGAGTCAGCAGATCCTGGCGCGTATCGTACCGACCCAGCCCAAACCGCCGCACGTCCTTTGTCGCGCACGCTTGACGAGGTGGCAGCGTTGCTGCGCAATCCGGAAACCGCAGCCAAGACCACCATCCTGCTTGGTGGGCGGGGCTTGCGTGCCCACAACAGCTGGCTAGCTGGAAAAATCGCGGCACGCAGCGGCTGCAAACTCGCAGCAGAGCCGCGCAATCCTCGTGTGGAGCGCGGTCGCGGACGGGTGGCAATCGATCCCCTTCCCTTCCCGGTTGACGGTGCTGTGGCCATGCTCAAGGACACGCGATATCTCGTCCTGATTGGCAGCGCTGCACCAGTTGCCTTTTTTGCCTACCCCAACAAGCCGCGCATGATCATGCCCCCGGAGGCCTCGCTCATCACGCTAGCAACGCCAGGACATGACATCGATGCCACCCTGGATGCCCTTTGCCATGCGATTGGCGCACAACACGCCCAGCCAGCCCAGGTTTCTTTAGGCAGCGATTTTGCTGGCCTGCCGCATGGCAAGCCGACGCCTGACAATGTGGGAATCGTGATAGCGAGTGCACTGCCTGAGCATGCCATCGTGGTGGATGAGTCTGTCACCTCGGGTCGTCAATTTCCCAAGTCGATGCCTCTCGCCCTTCCTCATGATGTGATCGACATCACAGGGGGATCGATCGGCTTTGGGTTGCCTGCCGCAGTGGGTGCCTCGATTGCCTGTCCTGACCGTCGTGTCGTCGCACTCATCGGTGATGGCAGTGCCATGTATACCCTTCAGTCACTCTGGACCATGGCGCGCGAAAGCCTGAACGTCACGGTGGTGATTTTTTCCAATCGCTCCTACCGGATTTTGCGTGGGGAGCTCAACAATATGGGTGGCCCGGCTCCTGGTGAAAACGCACGCCGCATGCTGGACCTGGACCAGCCATGGCTGGACTGGGTGTCACTGGCCAAAGGTCATGGCGTGCCAGGAGTTGCAGTGGACTCGACCGAGGGGTTGCATGCCGCCATGCTTCGTGCCAACCAAGAAAAAGGGCCGCACCTGATTGAGCTGGTGATGGGTTGACCAACAGCGCATTCAGGCCACGAGGGTTTTAGATGATGGTGTCCGATCCAATCATCGGTCATACTCTTCACATGCCAACAACCAAGGAGCAGCGAAAGTGAAGTGCTATTGCGTCGTGAATTTCAAGCAAGCCTTGCAGATGCAAGACAAACCCACACCCGTGCCGACCGGCACCGAAGTCCTGTTGGAGGTCAGAGCGGCTGGGGTCTGTCACAGTGACATCCATATCTGGGAAGGCGGGTATGACTTGGGCAATGGCAAAACCTTGTCGCTCAAAGACCGGGGGATCAATCTTCCCCTCACCATGGGTCACGAGACGGCAGGCACCGCTGTCGCCTGCGGCCCACAGGCAAGCGGCGTGGAAAAGGGTCGCAACTATGTGGTGTATCCATGGATAGGCTGCGGCAAATGCCCCTCTTGTGCAGAGGGCATGGAAAACTATTGCTCGGCACCTCAGTACCTGGGGGTGTATCGCTCAGGCGGCTATGCTGACCATATCCTGGTGCCCCATCCCAAATACCTGATTGACATCGGTGACATGGACCCGGCAGTCGTCGCTCCCTATGCCTGCTCTGGGCTGACGACTTACAGCGCACTGAGCAAAATCACGCCCCAAACCTATCAGAAGCATCCGATTGTGATCATGGGTGCGGGAGGCTTGGGGATGATGTGCCTGGAGATGGTCAAGGCCATGAAAGGTGTGGGTGCCATCGTGGTGGACCTTGACCCAGTCAAGCGTCAGGCCGCTCTTGATGCTGGTGCGATGGCAGCCATCGATGGCGCTGCCCCCGATGCTGCGCAGCAGATCATCCAAGCCAACGGTGGAAAGATGCTCCAAGGCGTGATTGACCTGGTGGGAGCCCCCTCCACCACCAGCATCGCTTTTGATTGTCTGGCCAAGGGTGGCAAGCTGGTGATCGTTGGTTTGTTCGGTGGTGCCGCGCCATGGTCATTGGCACTCATCCCCATGAAGGCCATGAGCATCCTGGGTAGCTACACGGGATCGCTGGGAGAGATGCAGGAACTGATGGAGCTGGTGAAAAACAAGAGCATCACGCCCATTCCCGTGCACAAGCACCCCTTGTCTGCCGCTGACCAGGTACTGACGGCGTTGCGCGAGGGCAAGGTAACTGGTCGCGCCGTGCTGACAGCCTGATATCTGGAACCAACTCAGGTCGATCCGGTTTCTGGACGGGATGGCCTTGCAGCCTGGTACCGCTGCAAGGCCATCAACACGTCACGGGTCGACAAGGGCTTGCCAGACAATTGCTCTGACAGTCTTTCACGCAGGCTGATGCGTAACTCGGGCTCGATCACTGGGTCATCGAAATCGGGTGCTGGCTGGTCCAGCCCATAGCCAGACTCCTGAAGCAACACCCACTCAAAACGACGCAAAGCACCACTTGCCGGCAAGCCTGCCGCGAGCCTGGCCAAGGCTTGCGCATAGGCTTCAAACAGCACGGGATGCGGATCCTCCTTGGGAACCAAGCGAAACAACAGCTCGTTCATGTACCAGCACGACATGAGCGAGGAACCCGCGATCGGGTGCACACCCGCGCACTCTGCCCGCGTGAGGGTTTTGACCTCTGACTGGCCGGTCCAGCTGAGCAACAAAGGCTGAAAAACAGTCAGCACAGGCCTGAGGATGGAGTGTGGACGCTTGGCGCCCTTGGCCACCATGGACAAGACGCCATGGTCACGGGAGAAAACCTGAAGAATCAGCGAGGTCTCTCGCCACGAAGCAGCGTGCAAAACATAGGCCGGTGCATCCTGAATGCGCTGGGCACGCTTACTCATATCCCAAGTCGCGCAGGCTGCCCTCTTTTTCTGCCCAGCCCTTGCGAACCTTGACGTAGACTTCAAGGTGGACTGGCTTGTCGAGCATTTTGGAGATATCTTGCCTAGCCTCGGTGGCGATTCGCTTCATGTGACCACCACCTGCACCCAGCAGAATCGGTCGATGGCTTTCGCGCTCCACAATGACGCAGGCGGCGATCTGTGCACCCTTGGCCGTTTCATCCCACTGCTCGATGACCACCGTGCACCCGTAGGGCAACTCGTCACCTACCAGGCGAAAGATCTTTTCACGGATCAGCTCGGCGGCAATGAATCTCATCGGCCGATCGGTCAGCGTATCCTCATCATACATAGGCGGGTTTTCAGGCAAGCGGGTCGCCACCTCATCGAGCAGCTGGTCAAGCTGATGTCGCTTGGTGGCACTGACTGGCACCACAGCATCAAAAGGAAACTGCGCCATGATTGAGGCAACAAAGGGATAAAGACTGTCCCGGTCCTTGACCTGGTCAATCTTGCTGACCACCAGAATGCATCGTCCACCCTGTGGCAAGAGCTGCAACAGCTTGGCATCGCCCGCCGACCACTTGCCTGCCTCGACCACAAACAACACCACGTCCACGTCAGCGAGTGCCTGCGTGACAACGCGGTTCATCATGCGGTTCATCGCGCCGCCGTGACGAGTCTGAAAGCCAGGGGTATCCACAAACACGAATTGCTCGTGTTCGCGTGTCAACACCCCATGGATACGATGGCGGGTCGTCTGTGCCTTGCGCGACACGATCGAGATCTTGGATCCAATCAGTGCATTGGTGAGCGTGGACTTGCCCACGTTGGGGCGACCAACCACCGCCACAAACCCGCATCGATGTGGCGTGTCTTTGATCTGATCTGTCATTTGAGTTCCTGAGCGACAGCCACCGGCAAGGTCAGCTGCGCGGTTTTGCGAGCGCGTGAAGCGCGCTTTTTGGCTGGCGGCAGGCTCGATGCCTCGGCGGCTGCCAATGCGAGCTTGGCGGCAGACTGCTCGGCCGCTCGCCGACTGGTGCCTGCTGCCAAGACCTTGATGTCCAGGGATGGAATCGCGCATTCGACTTCGAACTGCTGGCTGTGCGCCGCACCATGCGTGGCCACCACTGTGTAGATTGGCAAGGCGAGCTTGCGACTTTGCAAACACTCCTGGAGCAAGGTTTTGGCATCCTTGCCAAGGGTGCGTGGATCCACGCTGGCGAGAATGGGCTTGTAGAGTCGGTCGATCACATGCTTGGCTGCAGCCATGCCACCATCCAGGTAGATCGCCGCAATGATGGCCTCCAAGGTGTCGGCCAGAATGGAGGGCCTGCGGAACCCACCGCTTTTCAGCTCGCCCTCACCCAATCGCAAGTGAGAGGAAAAAGACAGCTTTTGCGCAATGTCAGCCAACGATGACTGCTTGACCAAATTGGCTCTGACGCGCGAGAGATCTCCCTCATCGAGCGTGCCATAGTGATGAAACAGCAGGTCGGCGACTGCCATGTTGAGGACAGAATCCCCGAGGAACTCCAGCCGCTCATTGTGACGCGCACCATGACTGCGGTGCGTGAGCGCCTGCTCCAGCAACGATGGGTTGGTAAATCGATAGTCCAGCGAGGACTCAAGGGAAGCAAGAGACATCAATTAAAACGGCCAATCCGTCCCAGGTTGCCAAAGTTCATCCAGATGAAAAACGCCTTGCCCACGATATGCGAATCCGGCACGAATCCCCAGTAGCGACTGTCCAAACTGTTATCGCGGTTGTCCCCCATCATAAAGTAAACCCCGTCAGGGACTGAGCAACGAATCCCATCTCGCACGTAATGACATTTTTCACGATGCGGAAAGTTCCATATTGGCGCTAACGTCTGTGAACTACGCTCATCAACCAGTATTTTGTTAACTTGGTCACCAAGTTTTTCTTCATACTGTGCGGTATACGCCACACGGTCAGGCTCAAAGTAATCCCCATCGCGCTTGGTAGGGACCTCTTTGCCATTGATGAACAGCTTTTTGTTCAGGTAGGCAACCTCATCGCCAGGGATGGCGACCACGCGCTTGATGTAATCCACCGATGGATCCACGGGGTAGCGAAAGACCATCACGTCCCCCCGCTTGGGCGAGCCAAGCGGTATCACCTTGGTATCGATGACTGGCAGCCGGATGCCATAGGTGAACTTGTTCACCAGAATCAAGTCTCCCGACTGCAGCGTGGGCAGCATGGAACCCGAGGGAATCCGGAATGGCTCCACCAAGAAGGACCGAAGGAGAAAAACAAACAAGATGACCGGGAAAAAGCTGACGGCATACTCCACCCACCAAGGCATTTTGCCGACCTCTTGTCGCAGGGTCTGCTCACGCTCATTCGCCTCGGCAGCTGGCAAGCCTGACCAGGATGCACGCGCTTGCTGGATAGCCTGCTCCACCCTGTCACGACGCTTGGCGCGCAAGGAAAACCGGTCAATTGTCCAGATGATGCCCGTCACCACGAGCAGCACAAACAAAATCAGGGCAAAGTTCCAGCTCATGAGGTCCGCCAGTAAGAGGTCTTATTTGTCTTCGACTTGCAAGATGGCCAGGAAGGCCTCCTGAGGAATTTCCACACTGCCCACCTGCTTCATCCGCTTCTTGCCGGCCTTTTGCTTTTCCAGCAGTTTCTTCTTGCGGGTGATGTCACCACCATAGCACTTGGCCAGCACGTTTTTGCGCAGCGCCTTGACGTTTTCACGGGCGATGATTTCCGCACCAATCGCTGCCTGGATGGCCACGTCATACATCTGGCGCGGAATCAGCTCGCGCATCTTGGCAACCACTTCGCGCGCGCGATAGCGCGCGTTGGAGCGATGGCAGATGGTGGAAAGGGCATCGACCTTGTCACTGTTGATCAGCACGTCCACCTTGACCACATCTGATGCCCGGTACTCCTTGAACTCGTAATCCATGGAGGCGTAGCCTCGCGAGACAGACTTGAGTTTGTCAAAAAAGTCCAACACGATCTCCGCCAGCGGAATCTCGTAGTGCAGGTGCACCTGGCGACCGTGATAGCTCATGTCAAGCTGCACGCCACGCTTTTGGTTGCACAGCGTCATGACAGGTCCCACGTACTCCTGTGGCATGAATAGTGTCACCGTGACAATCGGCTCACGAACCTCGGCGACCTTGCCCACCTCAGGCATGCGCGAGGGGCTCTCGATGTGAATCAGGGAGTCGTCCCTCAACAGAACCTCGTACACCACGGATGGAGCCGTCGTGATGATGTCCATGTCAAACTCACGCTCCAGGCGCTCCTGGACGATCTCCATGTGGAGCAACCCAAGAAATCCGCAGCGGAAACCAAATCCAAGGGCCTGTGACACCTCCGGCTCGAACATGAGCGCCGCATCGTTGAGCTTGAGCTTTTCGAGCGAGTCACGCAGCTGGTCGTACTCACTGCTTTCGACTGGATACAGCCCGGCAAACACCTGTGGCTTGACCTCCTTGAACCCTGGCAAAGGCTCGGAAGCCGGCTTGGAAACATGGGTGATCGTGTCCCCCACCTTGGCGTCCTTGAGCTCCTTGATGCCGGCGATCACAAATCCCACCTCACCGGCAGACAATACCTCTCGGGGCTGAGACTTGGGCGTAAAGACGCCGATCTGTTCACAGAGGTGGTTGGCGCCAGTGGCCATGAACGTGATTTTGTCCTTGGGTTTCAAGGTGCCGTTGACAATGCGCACCAACATCACCACGCCGACATAGTTGTCGAACCAGGAGTCAATGATCAGAGCCTGCAAAGGCTGGGCGGGATCGCCCTTTGGCGCGGGGATGCGCGCCACCACCGCCTCCAGAATGTCATCAATGCCCATGCCGGTCTTGGCGCTCGCCAGAATGGCCTCAGAGGCATCGATGCCAATCACGTCCTCCACCTCTTGCCTGGCACCCTCAGGGTCTGCCTGGGGAAGATCCATCTTGTTCAGGACAGGGACGACCTCAACCCCTAACTCGATCGCGGTATAGCAGTTGGCAACGGTCTGCGCCTCCACACCCTGGGAGGCATCCACCACCAACAGCGCCCCCTCGCAGGCAGAGAGCGAGCGGCTGACCTCGTAGGAAAAGTCAACGTGTCCCGGCGTGTCGATCAGGTTCAGGTTGTAGAGATGGCCGTCCTTTGCCTTGTAGTGAAGGGCAGCAGTCTGAGCCTTGATCGTGATTCCCCGCTCACGCTCGATGTCCATGGAATCCAGGACCTGGGCGGACATTTCACGGTCGGCCAGCCCGCCACACCGCTGGATCAGGCGATCGGCCAGCGTGGACTTGCCATGATCGATGTGGGCAATGATGGAGAAGTTTCGAATACGTTGCATGAGACCCGGAAAAAACGTGTTTGGCTCAGAAACAAGCAAAGGGGGGCGACGTTCGCCCCCCTGCAGTGATACTCACCGGTCTGGCCTACCTGTACGGCAAGCCTCTATTCTAGCCGTTTGTCCATCACTTGGCTGGCTTGACGGCCACCCACTGCGTCTGCTCACCGCGACGGACCAGCAAGCCCACTGCCTTGGTCTTATCCAAACCCTGGACAAGCTTGGCAAACTGATCCACGCCAGTCACATCAGTGTTGTTGACCGTCAGGATGATGTCGCCCTCAGCAATGCCGGCCGAGCTGGCTGGTGCCTCAACAGAACGCACCAGCACGCCCCCCTTGATGCGAAGCTTTTTCTGCGTATCCGCCGGCACATCCACCACGCTCATGCCCAACACCGTGGTGGACGGACCTGCATCCTCCTTGGCTGGAGCAGCGGCAGCCTTTTTAGGGTCTGCTTTGGTCTCCGCCACGGTCACTTTTAGAGACTGGCTCTTGCCCTTGCGCCACACTTCCACAGCAGCTGAGGTGCCTGGCTTGGTTTGTCCGACAACGCGCGGCAGATCTGACCACTTGGTGATCGCTTTGCCATCAAACTTGAGGATCACGTCACCTGGTTGCAAGCCACCCTTGTCTGCGGGGCTGTCTGGCTCAACGCCACTGACCAGTGCCCCCTCAGCCTTGGGCAAGCCGATCGCCTGAGCGACATCCTTGCTGACCTCACCGATCTGCACACCGATGCGACCGCGGTTAACCTTGCCGTTTTCACGCAGTTGTTCCACCACGCCCATGGCCTCATCAATTGGGATGGCTAGGGAAATACCCATGAAGCCACCACTGCGAGATACGATCTGGGCGTTGATGCCCACCACCTCACCTTGCATGTTGAGCAAGGGCCCCCCCGAATTGCCTGGATTGACAGCGACATCTGTCTGGATGAACGGGAGGTAATCACCCGTGTCACGGCCGATGGCGCTCACAATGCCGGAGGTCACGGTCGACTCCAAGCCAAACGGTGAGCCGATCGCCAACACCCATTGGCCCTTTTTGAGGAGCTTGGGGTTGCCGATCTTGAGCACTGTCATGTCCTTGACATCAATCTTGATCAGGGCGACGTCGGTTCGCTCATCGCTGCCGATCACCTTGGCCTTGAACTCCTTTCCATCTGTCAACGTGACGATGATGTCGCTGGCGCCATCAATCACATGATGATTGGTCAGGATGAATCCGTCCTTGGAAATGAAGAAACCAGAACCCACGCCACGAGGCACGGTTTGCTCCTCGGACTCACCGCGACGATTCCCGCGAGGTCCCTGGGGTGGCTGCTGTGGCCCCCCCCGACCCTGGAAGTCGGGGCCAAAGAACCAGCGAAACATTTCATAAGGATCTTGCCCGCCACCAGGCGCGTTTCGTCCACCCACTTTGGCGGTGGTGCGGATGTTGACGACGGCATGCTCAGCCTGCTCAACGATTTCAGTAAAGTCAGGCAGGCTGGCTGCCGCTCTGCCCTGAGCCTGCGCAGCAGTTTGCCAACCTGTCAGCAACGCTGCAAGCCCCAGCACGCAGGCCATCAAGACCGCACGCATACGCTTGGCAGAGGTATCAAGGTAAGACGGATTCAGAACTCTCATATGGACTCCGTATCAGACGCCCGAACACAGAAAGTTCAACGAACCCCCTGGGACGGGACGTATTGGATTGACTGGGTCAATCGTGAAAGGGTCTCAGCCGGCACTTCACCCATCACGGTCAACCAAAAATTTCCGACTCTGGCCCCATGAAGATTCACGGCACCATGCCGTGCAGCTCCCTGAGGCTGATAAGCATCAGACCGTTCAGTTAAATAAGGTTCAATAAAAATCGATATTGTTGCCAATCCATCGGATAGCACCACTTGATGGGCTTGCTTGCCGCGACCAAAAGATCGCTCAACCTGCATGGCAGTCATGTAACCAGGAGGTGCATCAATGCGCCAGCCGAGCTTGGCGAGATCAACCGGTTTTTTGTCGGGTTTTTGCACCGACCAGCCTTGCGTGGACCAGCTTGGCACAAAGCGATCCGGCGTGAGGGGCTCACCAATGTTGACCTGAGTGAAAGCCACCTGCTCGATCACCTGTCCTTGCTGATCCAGCATTTGTGCCTTGAGCAACAGCGCGTTCTCGTGGTCCGCACACAATCGATAGCCATAGCGATGCTCGTCACGGGGCATGATGTTCACGATCTGGCAGCTGCGACCCGCCACGCGCGCGAGCTTAGGCTCAACGCTGACCTCGTAGTGCGGACTGATACTGGAGGCATCCGACAACAACAGACCTGGAAATCGGTCCCGTCTCTGCTTTTCAAGCAATACAGTTTGATGCTCAGGAATCAGGCACTGCACCTCATCGTTGACACGCAGATACTCGCGCTGCATACCATCCAGCACCTCAAGCTTTTCACGCTCGACGCCATCGTGCAACATGTGCGCGATTCGCGAGGACTCAATGACCGGCCCTTGCTGATACGTGAAAATACCGCTGTAGTTGAGCGTTCTGGCAGCCTGCTGAATCTGGTCAAGAATGCTGGCAAGCCGCACGGGTGACGAGATAGAGGCATTGGGTGTATTGGATGAAGCCACCGCGCCACTGCTGGTTTGCAACTGTGACGAGACAGATTGAGCAAATGCAGCCGGACTGCCTAAGGCGACAGTTGTCACACCGATCACACACATCAAGGCGGCCAGGCGACGCGACACACCAACTGGCAGACAGGATTGAACAGCCAGAACAGCGCTACGCTGGCTGAACATCGAACCAAGCGCGTCGGGCAAACGTTTTGTCAGCATCATCGGGAATTGCCAGGGGTAAAGCTCACCTGGCGCACTGCAGCAGGCCCAGACAATTGTCGATGCGCCTGCAGATAGTCGTTGACCGCTGAGGGGTCGACCGGCCGGACTGGATCGGCGGCGGCCACCTGCTGCACAGGCGTGATGGATTGATCCGGCACAAAAAATGGCCTCGCCACCCAAACGACGGAGGCAACCGCAGCAGCCATTGCCAAGGATGGCCAGACGACTTTTCGCAACAAGCCTGGTTGCTTGAGGTTTGCGGGTATCGGCGAAGAAGCCGAAGATTGCTCTACCTGCAAGGGGCGGACAGACAAAGCAGGCTCAGACTCAATCAACTGGGAAATGTTTTGGCTCAAGCTTGCCTGGGCAACAAAACCCAGCTCGCAGGACCGCAGCGTGTCGCCGATCAAGTGGTACATCTCCCAGGTTTGAAGACCCTGCTGGGTCAGAAGCCCCTCAGGATGACCTGGATGATTCCCGTCCATGTAGGCGGAAATCAGCAACCCATCGGTCATCTCCATTTCTGCATCTGGTCGTTGCGTTGCAGGTGACTGCATGTCCTTTGCTCCTTACCAGCGGCGATCGCCACGTTGGTCCAGCATGGGGCGCAGCTTGGCGGCGATCGCCTCGCGTGCCCGGAAAATTCGTGAACGGACCGTGCCAATCGGGCAGTTCATGGTTTGTGCAATATCCTCATAGCTCATGCCCTCGATTTCACGCAACACGATGGCCGTGCGCAAATCCTCAGGCAAGGACTCAATCGTGGCATTGACCGTCTCGGCGATTTCGCGACTGGCCAGCTCCGATTCCGGATTGTTGTAGTCGGTTAGGTTGTCGGTTTCATTAAAAGTTTCACCATCTTCGTTTTGAAATTCAGAAGGCGAGCTTGGCCGACGCTGGTTGGAGGCCAGCCAGTTCCTGGCAGTATTGATGGCGATACGATATAGCCAGGTGTAAAACGCGCTGTCGCCGCGAAACTGCGGCAAGGCACGATATGCCTTGATAAAGGCTTCCTGAGTCACATCCTCGATCTCTGACTGGTCGCGGACCATGCGGGATACCAGTCTCATGATCTTTCTCTGGTATTTCAACACCAGAAGATCAAAAGCCTTTTTGTCACCCTGCTGCACCCGGGCGACGAGTTCAGCATCTACATCCCTTTCGCTCACTGCGTCTCCCCGGGATTGGGCAAAAGAGGCTGCCGGATCATCCAAGCGTACATGACGCAAAGTCTGCGGTAGTCCTGGGGGACGACTGACTGCCGCCAGACGGTGACTGTCTGTTTGGCAGCCAGGTGATGAGGATGATGGAGAAGATTCAAAGACAGCGTCAACCCGAAACGATGGCGCGAGCCCCAGCGGATGTTGACCGGGTACGTCTGCCCGGATCGATTGAGACACCACCTGCCATTGGGATTTGCCAACAGCGACAGGCCCTGCCCTGTGTGGCGGCGGCGCCACTCCGACACCCCGTGGAACATCAAGGGCATCATGGCAATCCATGCCACCAACCAAAACGCCAAACCTTGCATGCTGGCAGCCACACCAAGCGATGCGCCCGCGATCAGCGACGCGAACCACCCTGCCAATGCCACCCGCAAGGGTCTAGCAAGAGGCAGGGACAGGGACCAGGATTTGGCCTGGCTACGGTTCAACTCAGACCCGACGAACGGCCATTGAGCCATTCGTTCCGCCAAAGCCAAAGGAATTGGACAGCGCAACATCGATCTTGAGATCACGCGCCTGGTTGGCACAATAATCCAGGTCACACTCCGGATCCTGGTTGAAGATGTTGATCGTGGGGGGTGAAATCTGGTGATGCACAGCCAGCGTCGTAAAGACAGCCTCAATGCCACCAGCTGCACCCAACAAATGGCCAGTCATGGACTTGGTGGAGTTCACCACCAGCTTTTTGGCGTGGTCGCCGAATGCCAGCTTGAGGGCCTCGGTTTCATTTTTGTCGCCAAGTGGCGTCGAGGTGCCATGTGCATTGACGTACTGAACATCCTCCGGACGAATGCCACCGTTGCGCAGTGCATTCAGGATGCCGCGGCGCGGCCCATCGCGGTCAGGCGCAGTGATGTGGTGAGCATCGGAGCTCATGCCATAGCCCGCAAACTCGCCGTAAATGCGGGCACCACGCTTTTTGGCATGTTCGTACTCTTCGAGCACCAACACACCAGCACCCTCACCCATCACAAAACCATCACGGTCCTTGTCCCAAGGACGGGAGGCAGTTGTCGGATCGTCGTTGCGCGTCGAGAGGGCACGCATCGCAGCAAAGCCACCAATTCCAAGAGGTGAAACGGTCGCCTCTGCGCCACCAGCGACCATCACATCTGCGTCACCGTACTCGATCAGGCGTGCTGCATCTCCGATGGAGTGCAAACCTGTCGTGCAGGCAGACACCACTGCGTAGGAAGGTCCCTTCATGCCCAGCATGATGGATAAGTGACCGGAAATCAGGTTGATCAGGGATGCAGGGACAAAAAACGGAGAAATCCTGCGAGGGCCTCGCTCCAGGTACTCGACCTGAGTCTCCTCGATGCGGGGCAATCCCCCAATGCCCGAGCCAACGATCACACCGATACGTTCAGCGTTTTGCTCGGTCACCTCGAGGCCGGCGTCCTTCCAGGCCTGCATGCCAGCGGCAATGCCATAGTGGATGAAGGTATCCATCTGACGGGCTTCCTTGGCAGGCATGTATTGGGTGACGTCAAATCCTTTGACCTCGCCTGCAATGTGCGCGTTGAAGGTCTCGGGATCAAACCGCGTGATCCGGCCAATGCCAGACCGGCCGTTAACGATATTGTCCCAGGCAGTGGCGATATCGTTGCCCACCGGACAGACAATTCCCAGGCCTGTTATGACGACACGTCGCTTCACGGATCACTCCTTTTGTGCAGATATGTAAAAGGCGGCCGGAAAACCGGGTCTCGTTGCCCAAGGATCCGCCTTGGGTAAAAGAACACTGGCCTTCCCGCCGCCCACAACCGGGATCAACCGGCTGGATGTAGTCGCGAATGAGTTGATTACTTTTTGGAATTGGCGGAGATGTAATCCACGGCCTGCTGGACCGTCGTGATTTTCTCGGCCTCTTCGTCGGGAATCTCTGTCTCAAACTCGTCTTCAAGAGCCATGACCAGCTCGACCATGTCGAGCGAATCGGCACCGAGGTCGTCAAGAAAAGAAGAGCCGTTCTTGATCTCGGCTTCGTTCACGCCAAGTTGTTCAGCGACGATCTTCTTGACGCGCTGTTCGATGCTTTCCATGCAGTTCTCCAGTAGGGAAAAATCTTGTTAATTATAGCCAAGCGGCAGAAAAATATTATTTCATGTACATGCCACCGTTCACATCAAGGGTTGTCCCTGTGATGTAACCAGCGTGAGGAGACGCCAGAAAAGCGACCGCATGGGCAATATCCGAGGCGGCACCTAGCCTGCCAAGGGGGATTTGACCCAACAGCGCAGCCGTCTGCGACTCCTCGAGTGAGCGTGTCATATCGGTTTCGATGAAACCAGGTGCCACGCAATTGACCGTGATGTTGCGGCTGCCCAGCTCGCGGGCCAGCGCACGTGACATGCCAGCCACGCCAGCCTTGGCGGCCGCATAGTTGGCTTGGCCAGCATTGCCGCTCTCGCCCACCACCGAGGTGATATTGATGATGCGTCCCCAGCGAGCCTTCATCATGGTGCGAATCACGGATCTGGACAGCCTGAATACCGCCGTCATATTGGTCAGCACCACGGCATCCCAGTCGTCATCTTTCATGCGCATGGCCAGCGTATCGCGCGTGATGCCAGCGTTATTCACCAGAATGTGTGGCCCCCCCTGCTTGGCCAACTCCTCGACGAGCGCGTCACAGCCAGCAGCGTCCGTCACATTCAGCACCACGCCACGCCCACCCTTGGCAGCGAGCATGCTCGAGATGTCCTGCGCCCCCGCCTCGGTCGTCGCGGTGCCGATCACGAGGGCACCACGTGCGCTCAACTCCAGCGCGATCGCCTTGCCGATTCCACGTGACGCACCAGTCACCAGGGCAATTTTGTCCTGCAAATCCATGTCAAGTCCTTGTCGGTTTTATTTCAATGCTTCTAGCGCAGCCTGCATCGACTCGGGGTCAGTCACAGACATGGCAACCAGATCAGGCTCAATGCGCTTGGCCAGCCCACTCAGTACCTTTCCTGGCCCACACTCCACCAGGTGCGTGATACCCATGGCTTTCATTTTCTGGACGATTTCAACCCAGCGTACCGCATGCCAGGCCTGACGCACCAGCGCATCACGGATATCAGCTGCATCAGAGCAAATCGCCACGTCCACGTTGTTGATGACGGGAACACGTGGTGCAGAGACCTGCACCTTCGACAAGGCATCAGACAAGACTTCAGCAGCGGGCTTGAGCAGGCTGGAGTGAAACGGCGCGGAAACGGGCAACAACAAGGCTCGTTTGGCACCCGCCGCCTTGCAGGCATCCATGGCGCGCTTGACAGCCTCGGCGTGACCAGCGATCACCACCTGAGACGGAGCGTTGAAGTTCACAGCCTCCACCACATCGCCTTGTGAAGCAGATGAACAGGCAGCACGAACCGCATCATCCTCCAGGCCCATCACCGCCGCCATGGCACCAGTCCCAACGGGCACGGCAGCTTGCATGGCATCGGCGCGCACACGGACAAGCTTGACCGCATCGCCAAGCTGCAGCGAGCCAGCAGCGGTGAGCGCGGAGTACTCGCCCAGGCTATGCCCTGCCATCACGCTTGCGTCGGGCCCACCTGCCTCGCGCCAGGCTTCATACATGGCCACCGCTGCAGCCAGCATCGCCGGCTGGGTATTGGTGGTGAGGTTGAGTTGCTCAGCAGGACCTTGTGCAATCAGGCCAGACAAGTCACTGCCAAGCGCTTCGTTGGCTTGAGCCATCACGCGCGAAACCGCGGCGTTGCCAGACCATGCATCCAGCATGCCAACAGACTGAGATCCTTGTCCCGGAAAGACAAAAGCAAATTTCATGATGTGTCTTAAGTTGAGAGTCTAAAAAAGTTTGCCTGACATTAACCAGTTTGCAGGCTTGAAGTCAAAGCAAATCCATCAAACCTTGTTGTCTTGGCATGCGGTCACATTTTGGCCAACACCGAGCCCCAGGTGAATCCACCACCAACACCTTGCATCATCACGAGATGGCCAGCCTGGATACGTCCATCCCTCCTGGCGGCATCAAATGCAAGCGGTACGCTCGCCGCTGAGGTGTTGGCGTGCCGATCAACGGTCACAATGACTTTTTCCAACGGAAGAGACAACTTGCGTGCCAGAAATGCCAGGATACGCAGGTTGGCCTGATGCGGAATCAACCAGTCAACCTGATCAAGCGTGACGCCTGCCTCAGCCACCACATCACGAGCAGACTTGTCGAGCACGGTCACGGCCTGCTTAAACACAGCCTGGCCATCCATGCGCAGGAAAGGGTCACCCGTCACTTCTCCGTAAGCCACATTGCCAGCAGCCGCCAGGATGTTCATCTGACTGCCATCAGCGTGAAGCTGGGCGGCCAATATGCCCGGCTCCTTGTCAGCCTGCAGCACGATGGCGCCGGCGCCGTCGCCAAACAACACACACGTTGAGCGATCGTTCCAGTCTAGGATACTGGAAAACACCTCTGCGCCAATCACAAGTGCGCATTTGGCACGGCCAGCGCGGATGAAACAATCTGCTGTGGTCATCGCATAGGCGAACCCGCTGCAAACAGCCTGTACATCAAATGCAGCGCTGCCAGAAATGCCTAGATTGGCTTGCACCAGGCAAGCCGTACTGGGAAAGACGAAGTCAGGCGTGGAAGTCGCGAGGATGATCAAGTCAACCTGGCCGGGATTCACGCCAGCATCACTCAAAGCGCGCCTGGCAGCCTCTGTCGCCAACGCGCTGGTTCGGACACCCTTTTCCGCGAGATGGCGCTGGCGGATGCCAGTTCGTTCGACGATCCAGTCATTGGAGGTCTCAATGCCGCGACCAGCCAACTCTGCAGCCAGGTCGTCATTGGTCACCACGCGCGGAGGCAGGTAGCTGCCTGAACCAACGATGCGGGAATAAATCATGGAGTCACTCACTGTTGGGGTTCGGTCGGGGATGATGAGTCATCCACACGGGTGAGTTGGGAAATCGCCAGCGCGGTTCGCTCCAGCAAGCCGCTGGCGACAGCGTCCCGCGCACGCTGCAAGGCACAGGCAAACGCATAGGCGTCCGCCGAGCCGTGACTTTTGATCACGATACCTCGTAAACCAAGCAAGGCAGCACCGTTGTAGCGGCGGTTGTCCACTCTTTGACGAAAACGGTTGAGCACGGGCTTGGCGATCAAGCCCGTTAATTTGGTCAAGGGACTACGCATGAACTCCTGCTTGATCATGCTGGCCAACATCTTGGCCAGACCCTCGACAGACTTGAGAACGACATTGCCCACAAATCCGTCACAAACAATCACGTCGACGGTGCCTTTGAAAATGTCGTCACCCTCGACATTTCCATAAAAATTGAGGGTGCTAGCTCTGAGAAGCTCGGCTGCCTGCTTGACAACATCGTTGCCCTTGATGGTCTCCTCGCCAATGTTGAGCAAGCCAACAGAGGGTCGAATGGCAGGATCATCGGCCTGGGCCAGTGCTGTTCCCATGATCGCGAACTGAAGCAAATGCTCCGCCGTGCAGTCGACGTTCGCCCCCAGATCCAGCATGGTGGTGGCACGGCCCTTCTGGTTGGGAAGGAATGTTGCGATTGCCGGACGATCAATCCCATCCAGCGTTTTCAGAACATACCGAGAAATTGCCATCCAGGCGCCCGTATTGCCCGCAGAAATGCAGGCATGAGCTTCACCATCCTTGACAGACTGGGCAGCCAAGCGCATGGAGGAGTCTTTTTTGCGCCGCAACGCAACCTCGACAGGATCATCCATGGTGACCACTTCACTGGCTGGCACCACACGATAACGGTCGGAAGAGACAGCGGGGTACTGGCGACGCGCAGCCTCAATGGCAGTAGCCAAGCCATCAGGCTGACCTACCAGCAACAACTCAACGTCAGGAAAACGCTGGGCAAACTCGAACGATGCAGGAACGGTGACAGGGAGACCGACGTCCCCCCCCATGCAATCCACTGCGATGCGAATGACCTTAGCCACGTGTCAGCGCTACACCACGCCAGTCAGTTTTCCCGTAGACGGGAATTATTCGTCAGCCTTCGTCTTGAGAACCTTGCGACCACGATAAAAGCCCGTTGGGCTGATGTGATGACGCAGATGCTGCTCGCCGGTGTTGGGCTCGACCGCTGTGGGTGGATTGACCAAAAAGTCATGCGAGCGGTGCATGCCGCGCTTGGATGGGGATTTTTTGTTTTGCTGAACAGCCATGACAACTCCTGTAGACCGGCATATTGTACGCCAGCGACTGGTTAGAACTACTTATCTTGATCCTTGAGCTTTCCCAGCACCGCAAACGGTGATGGGCGCTCAACCGCATCGGGGTCAGTTGCGGCTATCTTTTCCGACTGCCCTGGGCAAGCTTCATGCCTAGGTATGTACGGCACCCCTAAAATCAACTCATCTTCGATCAGCGCCACCAGATCAAATCGACGAGAGCCAACAATGCGCTCCGGCTCATCGTCCTCATCCGTTTCGTCATCCGAACCCAGCTCTGACTCGCTGCGAACAACCTCGAAGACGGTCTTGCCATCCACCAGGTACTGCATCGGTCCAAGACAACGTTGGCACTCCAGCATCAGCATGGCGCGAACGGACAACGCCAACATCGACTTGCCCTCCGACTCACCCAGGCCCCTAGCCTCGAAACTGACGACTCCAGCTTGGTCCTCTGAATCTGGCTGACCAGCCACGGGTTGCTCTGGCAAGCCATCCAGCAGTCTGGAGAGGTGATGAACCGAGAACCGTCCGCGGATGACCTGTTGTCGGCGCACAAACTCAAAAACATCCAGCTCAGCGGGCAACCCAACGGTTAAAGCCGTGGTTGAAGCAGCGGTTGATGCAGCGGTTGAAGCAGCGGTTGAAGCAGCGGTTGAAGCATTTACGACATCATCGTTTTCAGGCATCTTTAACCTCACGCCTCTATGCCCAATGGCACGAAACCATCTTTTTGCGCAACGACCTTAATTGGCAAAGCTTGAGATAATAGCGTGTCAACCCTTACTGAGTCAATTCTTTACATGCAATTTTGCCAGGAAGATCCCTCCGCCGTCCTACTGATTTTGGCCTCGACCTCCCGCTACCGCAAGGATCTGATGGAGAGGCTCAGAATTCCTTTTTGCTGTATCCCCCCAGAAGTTGACGAATCTCGCCTGCCCACCGAAACCCCCACTGAGATGGCCAGGAGGCTGGCAGCAGAAAAGTCCAGGGCGATCCACTCGCGATACCCCGGACATGTTGTGATTGGGTCGGATCAGGTTGCTGACTGGAATGGTCAAGCACTTGGCAAGCCCGGATCGATTGAAGCTGCCTGCGAACAGTTGGCCAATCTGTCAGGCCAGACTGTGGTGTTTCACACAGCAGTCAGTGTGTCTGCAGGTGAACAACAATGGACCACCAGCACCAATACGATTTGCAGCTTTCGCGCACTGAGCGAGGAGGCGATTCGCAGATATGTCGACATCGACCACCCTATCGATACGGCAGGCAGTGCAAAAGCCGAGTCATTGGGGATTGCGCTCATGGAGTCCATGCAAAGCGTTGACCCTACCGCCATCATCGGGCTTCCCCTGATTGCCCTGACCAGCTTGCTGCGCCAGGCAGGCCTGGACCCACTGCAGGAACATGCCTGCCGGAGACCCTCATGACCACTCGCGGAACACTGCATCTCATACCAGTTGGACTTGGCCAGGCAGAAACCGCCTTGTGGCTGCCAGCCAGTGCGCAGGCACAAGCTGGCAAACTGGACACTTACATTGCTGAAAATGCCAAAACAGCCCGGTCATTCCTCAAGCTCATGCCGCTTGAACGACCATTACAGGAAATCACCATTCATGAGCTGGGACCAAAAACCGATGATCGCATCTTGCGTCAATGGCTAGAACCGTTGAAACACGGTGCCGAAATCGGCTTGGTCTCCGAGGCGGGCTGTCCGGCAGTTGCCGACCCAGGGGCAAAAGCGGTCGCGATTGCCCATCAATGGGGAATGACTGTCAAGCCATGGGTGGGCCCCTCCTCCATCCTGCTTGGGCTCATGGCCAGCGGGTTGGATGGACAGCGCTTTGCTTTTCATGGATATGCACCGGTTGATGCCGGGCAGCGGGTCAAGCAACTCAAGTCCTGGGAGGAGTCCTCAGCCCGACACCACCAGACACAGGCGCTGATCGAAACCCCCTATCGCAACCAGGCCATGTTCGCGAGCCTGACGGAACATCTCAAGGGAAACACCTTGCTTTGCGTGGCTCGTTCCTTGACAACGTCAGACGAATGGGTCCGCACCCTGCCGGTTTCCCAGTGGCGCACCCAGCCAAAGCCTGACTTGGACAAGCAGCCCACCTTGTTTCTTTTTCAGGCGCAGCAATGACACCCCCAATTCAACGGATCGCCAGGATTCGAGTGCTGTTGGTGTTGTTGCTACTGGGAGGATGCGCTGCAACAGCACCTCACGCACCGCCCCTGCAAATCGACACCTCACTGAATGCCATCGCCCAGCGCAGCAGAGTCGACGTGATTGTGGTGCACTACACCCATGCCTCACTGCCCCGATCCATCAGCTTGCTGACACGAACGATGGTGAGCTCCCACTATTTGGTGACAGATGAACAACCGCCGCGCATCTACAGGCTGGTCGATGAGACACAAAGCGCCTGGCATGCCGGGGACAGCGAGTGGCAAGGCAAAACGGCACTGAACGCACGCTCGATCGGTATTGAAATCGTTCACCCAGGCTGGGAGCCCAACCTGGCAGGCCAAAGAGGACCAGACTTTCCAGCGGATCAGCTAGCAGTGATTGCCGCACTGATTCAGGACATTGCGGCACGCCATGATGTGGCACCTCACAACATTGTCGGGCACAGTGACGTGGCGCCCTTGCGCAAGCAAGACCCTGGACCCTCATTTCCTTGGCGATCGCTGG
>Ga0255184_1000186_pt1 | contig 21202 bp, 13 predicted proteins | sample Miss_Cont_RepA_0_FD_189954 | JGI IMG/M metagenome (GOLD analysis project Ga0255184, IMG submission 189954) | Freshwater microbial communities from Mississippi River, Louisiana, United States - Miss_Cont_RepA_0h | ecosystem: Environmental > Aquatic > Freshwater > River | place: USA: Louisiana...
CGATGAAACCAAAGGGGATCTTCTCAACAACCAGTCTGGCAACTACCAGTACCTGAACGATTCATCAGGGGTTATCTCCACGAAGTCCTACAGCACTTCCACCACGGCGACGGATTCTACTGCCGGTACGGTCAACGGGTACATGTCTTCGGCCAAAATTCGCCAGGGCGAAACCGGTTCTGATGTGTCTCAAGCTAGTACAACCTATATCAGTAGAACCGTAAGCAGCCTTGCGACCTTCGTTCCAGCAAGCTCCACGGTGTATCGCAACGCGGATGGTACTGGGAGTATCACTACCAGTAATGCCTACACCTGGGTGACTGGTACGCGCCAACTGGAATCGGTCACAACGACCAACCCCACGGTGACCACCGCCCAGAACGGGTCGAATGCAGTCACCTCTGCCGTGGTGGTCGTGAACAACTTCCAACAGCCCATCTGGATCAAGGATGCGGCAGGTTACATCACGTACCGTGCCTATGATCAGGCAACCAAAGCCTTGGTGAAAGAAATTGTGGATGTCGACACCACGCAGACCACCACCTTCAGCAACCTGCCTTCTGGTTGGTCCACTCCGTCCGGGGGTGGGCTGCATCTGACCAAATCCTCTGAAGTGGATTCGCTGGGGCGTGCGACCAAAATCACTTACCCAAACGGTCGAGTGGATTACACAGTTTACAAGGATGCCAGCCATGAAGTCCGACAGTATTTGGCTTGGGACGCCACCAACAATACTCCTTTACTGCCAATTAATGTAAACCGCCAGGATTGGACCAACGGGTACAATGAAAACTTGACGATGTCTGCTACACCTTCGGTGACGAGCGGTAAGCCGACAGGAACTGAATCCATCAGTTCGCTTGAGACTCTGGCTCGGGCCTACACCAACACTGGTGGCCAAGTAATCAATAAGGATGCCTATTTTGACTTGACTGGGTTAACGTATTCAACCTCCACCACGCTAGGTACCGAAAACACAAACTTCTATCGCACGGTTTTGGGCTACGACACCCGGGGCCGTCAAAACAAAGTCCAATTACCCACTGGGACGGTCTATCGGACTTACGTCGACCCACTTGGCCGACAGGTCAGCCAGTGGGTCGGGTTGGATGACACCCCCACCTCCGGGTTGTGGTCCCCCACCAACACCACAGGCACCGACCTGGTGAAGGTCACTGAGAATGAGTACGACGGCGGTGGCGTGGGCGATTCCAACCTGACCAAGGTCACCCAGATCCCGGGCGGCTCCGCCGCCAACCGCGTTACCCAGAACTTCTTCGACTGGCGCAACCGCGTCGTCGCCACCAAGACCGGCGTCGAGACCAGCGAGGCCACCGACACCAACCGCCTCATCTCCTATGTCGATTACGACAACCTGAACCGCGTCACCACCACCCGCCTCTACGATGGTGACACCGTCTCCATCACCAGTACCTCCGGCGTGCCGAATGCCCCCAGCTCTTCGCTGCTCCGCGCCAAGTCCGAGACCCAGTTCGATGAGCGTGGCCGAGTCTTCAAGACCCTGACCTATAGCGTGGACCAAGCCACCGGTTCGGTCTCTTCGTCGGCCCTCACCACCCAGTCCTGGTTCGACCCCCGGGGTCTGGTGATCAAGCAGTCCTCCCCCGGCGGCCTGGTCACCAAGACCACCTACGATGGCGCCGGCCGGCCTACCGCCACCTACACCACCGACGGCGGCGGCGATACTGCCTACACCGATGCCGATGATGTCACCGGCGATGCCGTGCTGCAGCAGGTGGAGACCACCTACGACAGCAACTCCCACGCGATCCTGGTCACCGCCAAACAACGGTTCCACGATGAGACTGGCACCGGCGCCCTCGGCACCCCCTCCACGGGCGTGAAAGCCCGCATCAGCTACGCCGCCAGCTACTACGATGGTGCCGACCGCCTGACCAACACCGTCGATGTCGGCACCAACGGCGGCTCCAGCTACACCCGGCCCTCAAGCGTCCCCAGCCGTTCCGACACCGTGCTGGTCACCACCACCGCCTACAACTCCGCCGGCCAGGCCTGGAAGGTCACCGACCCCAAGGGCATCGAATCCCGCAGCTACTTCGACGCCTTGGGCCGCGTCACCAAGACCATCGAAAACTATGTCGATGGCGTCGTCTCCGACACCGATGACAAGACCACCGAATCCACCTACAACGCCGTGGGCCGCACCACCTTAAAAGTAAAACTGCCCAGCAGTGGCCAGCAAGTAACCGAATGGGTTTATGGCGTCACCACGGCGAGTGGATCCGGCCTGAATTCCAACGACCTGGTCAAGGAGGTCCGCTACCCCGATCCCTCCACTGGAGCCAGCAGCAGCTCATCCAAAGATGTGCTGACCGTCAACGCTCTGGGCCAGCCACTGACGATGACCGACCGCAACGGCACGGTCCACACCTACTCGTATGATGTCCTAGGCCGTAAAACTGCCGATGCCATCACCACGTTGGGTGGCGGGGTGGAAGGCTCAGTTCGTCGTCTTACCACCGCCTACGACACCCAGAGCATTGCCTACCTTTTCACCGCCTACGATGCCAGTTCCGGCGGCAACATCGTTAACCAGGTCAAGCGGGACTTCAACGGCCTCGGCCAACTGATTTCCGAATGGCAGTCCCACAGCGGCGCCGTCACTGGCTCCTCACCCCGGGTCCAATACGCCTACAGCGAGATGCCAAGCGGGGCTAACCACTCGCGGTTGACAAGCGTGACCTACGCCTCGGGCTACACCGTCAACTACAACTACGCCTCCGGCCTGGATGCCAGCATCTCCCGGCTCAGTTCCCTGAGCGATTCCTCGTATACCCTGGAAGACTACAGCTACCTCGGCCTCGGCACCGTGGTCAAACGGGCCCACTCCCAGCCTGGCGTCGATCTCAGCTTCATAAAGCTGACCGGAGAATCTGTCGGCGATGCCGGGGACCAGTACACCGGCTTGGACCGGTTCGGCAGAATTGTCGACCAACGCTGGATCAACAGCTCAAACACCGATGTCGACCGCTACCAGTACGGCTACGACCGGAATGGCAATCGGCTCTACAAAGACAACAAGGTGATTTCCTCGTTGAGCGAGGTCTACACCTACGACTCGCTGAATCAGCTCGCCTCTTACAAACTCGGCACGCTGAACGGCACCAAAACTGATGTCACTGGTTCCCCGTCAAACAGCCAGTCCTGGGACTACGATGCCGTCGGCAACTGGGACTCCGTCACCACCAACAGCACCACGCAAACACGGACAGCCAACAAGCAGAACGAAATCACCGCCGTCAGCGGCGCTACCACCCCCACCTACGACAGCAACGGCAACCTGACGACGGATGAGAACAACTACCGCTTCGTCTACGATGCCTGGAACAAGGTGGTCCAGGTCAAGAATTCGTCGAATGTGGTGATCGTCACCTACGGCCGGGACGCCCTGCACCGCCATGTGACCGACACCGTCAGTTCCACTGTGACGGATAGGTTCTTCAGCAGCGATTGGCAGTTGCTGGAAACAAAAACCGGCTCCAACACCGTCACACGCAATGTCTGGAGCCCCGTCTATGTCGATGGCCTCGTCCTCAGAGACCGGGACACCGACGCCAACGGCACCCTCGATGAACGACTGTACTCCTTGCAGGATGCCAACTGGAACACCACCGCCCTGGTCAACACCAGCGGCACCACTCAGGAACGCTACACCTACACCCCCTTCGGCCAAGTGACCTTCCGGGATGGAAGCGGGTCTACCCTGTCGAATTCGACTAGAGACTGGATCTTCCTGCACCAGGGGGGGGAATTATTAGCAAATGGAAGTTATGAATTTCGCAACCGCATATACAGTCCTAGTTTAGGAAAATGGTTGACAAACGATCCTATTGGCCTGATTACGGCAGACCAAAATCTAACATGGTATGAAAAAAATAATCCTTCCAATCTGAGAGACCCCAGTGGGTTAAATCCAGGAATTGTTGTAATTCCAATAATTGGAGGAGGGATAGTGTTTACAGCAGCAGAGGCAGCTGCTGCCGCCTTTGGTTTATCAATATTGGGTTGTTTGGCAAATGAAAAATGCAGAAATGCAGTAAAGAAAGCGATTGAACAGGCGGTTAATGGACTTGGAACCACAATTAAATCCATACTTGAAGCCCAATGTAAACTGCAGCATTCACTATATAAAAATACAGAAAAATTCTGTTCAAGTTGTGAAACAGGCAGAGCAGGTACTTTTTGTGAAAGAGTTGTCCTTTGCTATAGAGCTTCTACAAATGGGACTTGCTGGAGCAGTGTAGTGGCCCAACGGGGAGCTTACCTTTTAAGCGGTTGCGATTTTATTCTAGAAAACAACTTCGAAGGACATGTTAAAGCCTTGTTGGAAAAAATTGGAGCATTAAATAATTGTGCCAAATCGGGCATTAATAATTGCAGATTTTGGTAATGTGAAGGAGCTAGACCTTGTTGGCGAATTTACAAGAAATCCTCATTTAAACACAGGCCTAATTAGTAAAATTCTAGGTATTCTAGTTGTAAAGGTTAGGAAATTTAGAATTTTCAATAACCAGAAGGCCAAAAGGACAAGGACACATGGTATCGGAAAATAATTTAGAAAACGAAGGCACAGGGTGGAATGAAATTCTTGAATGCAGGCATTGCAAAAACAAATAGGATTTTGAATATCAGTATTGCCCTAATTGTAGATTAAATTTTGGTGGGGCTAGGTATCCAGAATTCAACACAGAAGCTGAATTATTGGAATCTGAAAAAATAGTAGCTGAAATTAGAAAAGCTTTTTTAAATGTAACATTAAATGGTGGATTAACGATTCATCAAGCGGATTTAGAAGGAGCATTTACTGACCCAGGAGTTAAATTAGAAGCAAGAAAAAAAGACCTAGAATCGTTTTGGTGGGAAATTCCCGATTGGAAAATCGAAAAATATCACTCAGCCATTAGCTTTCTGGATAGAAATGGCTTTAGGTTTTATATGCCCGCCGTAATGACCTGGGTGCTAAGAAACGGGAAAAAAACCACATCCATAACTGCCTATTGCTTTATTAATTCGTTATTACCTGGATATTGCCCTGTTATTAATCCCGTTTTGATATTAACAAAAATCCAAGCCAGTACGGTTTATAGCTTTTTAAAATTTGTTGAAACCTATTACTCTCACTCAAATGCAAAAAATGCACTTATAAGTTATTGGGACAAATTTTGCCACTAATTTGAATGGGCGCTAACTGTAAATTTCCAACATTAACTAATTCCGCTTGTGTGGGTGGCGTCCGACTAGGTGGCGTCTGTCAAGTTTCTCAAATTCAATTTCATGGCCTCGTGAAGTCAGGGTCTTTCTGAATGGTCCAGGGCAATCAAGCCTCGACCAATTCAAGAGCCTCCTTTCTTGGATTTTGGTATTGAAGCTTTTCCATATCGAGACACCTTTGCGCCCCCCATCGGATTGCGGCGACATGCCTCAACCTGGCTGACACCAGCATCAAGGCTGATCGACCGTCTGGGAAGTTGCCGACTACACGGGTTCGCCTTCTGATTTCCCGGTTCATCCTTTCCAGGGCATTGTTTGTTCGAATCCTTGTCCAGTGATTTCTCGGGAAGGCTATGTAAGTCAACGATTCGTCGAGGCCATCCTTCAAGATTTGTGCCGCCGCACGATAGCGCATGTCCAACAGTTTGGTGATTACCTTCTCGGCCTTCTCCATGGCGGCTTCTTTGCTCTCCTGTGCCTTTGAGCATAGGGCTAATTCCGCGACCAGCTTCCAGGGCATTTCATTCGCCTATGGTTGCCTGAAATACCAGGCTATCAGGATGGCTTTGGAACTTCCTTCAGGTGGTTGATTATCTACCCCGTATTTGTTTCAGGTAGGACGTCATTCTGTGGTCCTCGATAAAAGGGAAATCTGTTTTGAAGAAACGGCCTTCCTTGGGCAATAATAGTTTTTCTTCTCCAACTTGCGCCTTGAAATCTTCGAACTCCCGTTCGTCCATAGGTTGAATTTCCGGAATTGATTTAGCTGGGCTTCCATAACTTAATAAATCTGGCCTCCAGCCCGTCTTCTGATTCTTGAAGACTTTTCCATTTTTCCACCAGATAAGCTGACCACAGTGGACATAATTTGGCGGGACCCTTGCTATTAAATCCCGGTTGTTGACAAAACGAACGTATCGATCACCCAAAGCCTCTTCAATGGAATCAGCGAGATCCGCCTTGCAAAGCAAGGGTTGACCGAATGTCACCACACCGGTGACAGGTTCCTTACGGTTTCTCACGATGTCAAAACCACACAAAACGGCCATAGCACCACCTAGGCTGTGACCAGCGATCCACAATTGCTTGGGGTTGATGGCTCTTATTTTGTTGAGAAGGTCATGTTGAAGCACCATATAGGCGTCTTGGAAGCCACGGTGGACCTTACCTCCACCAATTTCCAAGGCGCGGAAATCCAAATCAAACAGGATATCGCCAAAGGCATCTGTTCCCCTGAAGGCGACAACCAGACTGTCGTTTATTGTTGCAAAACAGCATGACATCTCACCAATCGAAAGGTGGTCGACCCGCTCAAAACCAAGTTGGTTAAAGGGGGCATTTAAATCACTTTCTGGTTCATATGAAAGCTCGCATACCCTTGCCAATCCTTCCGTGATGGATCCGGTTTCAAAACGACCAGGGTCATAGGTAGAAGTGAGGTCGGTTTGGAAATCGGCAGGAGAAAATTTTACAGGATTCCAGGAGCCAGCTTCAATTATGATTTCTGAAGGGATCATTAGCTTGTCCTCTTGAAGTTTTTAAATTCATCCGATGAAACTAGAGAATTAGGCACTGGTTCCATTTCAGAATATGAAGCCCCTTTTTGGTAATCCGTTACTCCAAGTATTGCCATGAAAAGTCTTCGAATTCAGCGATAAAAGCTTGGTGATTAAGATGCTGCTGGTTTAGGGGACGAGCGCCATTTGGCCTTGAATTAATGATTCGAGAACAGTGGCGAGTCGCAGGACACTCCGGAAAGCCATGGAAGTCCATGATTTGTCGATGCTTTCATGCCACAATCCAGAGTTGTCCCTCTTTCTGATTACAGTGGAATTGGCCCAAAAGCCATAACCTTTTCTCAATAGTACATTTGCAGGCCGCCACTTAACTTTTTGGTGGCCTGCAAATGTAAGGGAATTACTGAATTTCAAATTCATAAACCGTAATATTTGGTGAAGACCCAGGCTGGGGTGGGGTTACAACCACATCAACTTTGGCCTTTCCTTTATCTTTGGGTTTTAATTCATATTCTTTGATGGTTGTGCCAATAGGTGTTGATCCATTCTGAACATTTCGAATTTCTGCCACCCTTTCAACCTTCAAAGGGCTTTGGTTAATTTCAATTTGAATTGTTGACCCAGCAATCCCCTCCCCCGTTACGCGAATGATTTCATGAACTTCAACCGTAAACGGAACAGCATCATTCGTGACAACAACCTTCATGTCAGCTATCCTTTCTTGAAAAATGAATCAACTTCCCATCGCCAATTGCCACCCATTGGGGTTCCTAAATTCGGTGAAGCCGCTTCACCAAAACCTCAAATCCGGAATTTGGAGGCTGCTGTTTTCAAAACCCCAAATCGCACCGCATTGGCATAACCTGGATTTACTTCGGATCGTTCAGCGTTTCTAAGAATGCCACGCGTGCCGCTTGCTCCGGAGTCGGTCCATAAAAGCCAAGCTCTGCTTTCATGTCCTCTTGGGTTTCCTGAAATGCCTTGGCAGCATTTTGGATGGCTTTCTTGAACCTTGGGCAGTTCACGAAATCGTCCTGGAGCTTTTTGGGATTTTTGAACACCTCATCCAGCCAGTGTGGGGCCAACATGTTGCTTTTTCCTCAGGTGGGACATTCCTGATTGAATACTACAACTGCAGTACTATAGTGGCAACTGATGGACTTGTGCCATGGGCGGAAAAAAGTTTGACGTTTTGATCGATTTGTCCGGATGCCAGAATATATAAAATGCAATACGGCAGTGCTGCCAAGCGCCCTAACTTTAGATAAAATGCAGAAAATCAGTCCACTCACTGGGAGAAGTCATGCCGGCTAAAGAATTCGAAAATATGGGAGTTTTACAGGCAAAAGTCATGGATGCCCTGTGGGATTTGGGTGAGGGGACTGTTCACCAAATCCGGGACGAACTGGCAAAAGTGGACAAGGATATCGCCTACACCTCGGTCTTATCCACCCTGCAAAAATTAGAAAAAGCGGGTTGGGTCAAGCACCGAAGTCAGGGGCGGATGTACGCTTACAGCCCGACCAAAAACAGGAAGCAAACCTTAACCGCATCCCTTAAAAAGATTGTAAAACGGATTTTTAAGGGGAACCCCATGAAACTGGTGCATCATGTTCTGGAGGTGGAGAATGTGAGCCAGGAAGAAATTTCCGCCCTGAAAAAACTCCTTTCCAGCAAGGGTTCCAAAAAGCCAGATGCGTGAATTCCTGACCCACCCGCTGTTCAATATCACGTTGGGCTGTTCCGTTATTTTGTGGGTGGGTCTGGCAATCGCGACCCGGATTTCCAAAACTCCGGCCAGGGCGCATGGGGCACTGGTGTTGGCACTGGTCGGAGCGGTGTTATTCCCAATTTTCTACCTTAGCGTGTGTTGGGCCGATTGGGGCCTCCTGGAGCCATTGCCGGAAGATTTAACTTTTACCAGTCTCACTCGGCTGGATTCTGATGTAAAACCCCAGGAGGGGTTTCTGGTTCCGGTGCAGCCTGCCCCCGAAAAATCTGCCCTGCTCTCTTCTCCTGGCCCTTCGGTCAACACCCCTCCTGAAGTTCTGATCGCAGGCCCCTTGTCTCCCGAAATTCCAAGCCCTTCAGAAGCCTTGGTGCCTGCCAGGTCCTTTCCAGAAAAAAGAAGCTTAAGGCATTGGGCCAACGACCTACTGAGTTGGCGAGGTTTCCTGCCTTTTGCCTTGGGCTCTCTTTGGCTGTTTCTAGGATTTTGGTGTTTTTTAACCGTGGTTTCCTTGGTTGGTTTAATCCGAAGCCTGTTTGCCACTTACAGCCTGGCCGGGGCGGACAAAAACTACCAGGAAGCCAGTCCTGCAATTCGGAAACTTGCCAAAGAGATTGGACTCACCTGGGTTCCGAAACTGGTAGAGCATAGCGGAATCAAGACACCGGCCGTGGCCTGGCCCGTGGGGTCTTGGCCCGTGATTCTGATTCCCAAGGGTGCGGAATTGGGTTGGTATTCCGACGGCGTTTTTCTGCATGAATTGGCGCATTTGAAGCGTTTGGACCACTGCTGGTGCGCCTTTGCCAATTTGACGATTGCTTTATTTCCGTGGAATCCTTTTGCCTACCGGGCCCGGAAGAATCTCCTCCGTTTCGCTGAAATGGCTTCAGATGACTGGGCGGTCGCTTGCGGGGCTAATCCGACGGCGCTCGCAGGGGAACTGGTCGAATTGGCTGATTCTCAGGCTCCGCCATTTCCCTCGATTCTTCCCGTGGCGTACACGGAAACGGATCTCACCGATCGAGTCCAACGCCTGTGTAGCGCGCAATCTGCCTCACCGCTTCTGGGGTCTATCCGGCTCATTTTGGGTGGTACCGGGTTAATGGCTGCTTTGATGGGTATTTCCTTCTTGCAACCAGTTCGTGGCAACCTCAGCCGCGATTTTTCTTTGCTGTCGCCCGGCCAGCGGTCCACCTCTTCGCTTCAGGAGAGGTCCCTGGAGGTTTACCCCGCCACGGAAACGATGACCATTCGGGTGGGGGACCAAGGGGGGCCGGCTCTGAATGCCAATGTGTGGGTGGAGATCCTGGACCGGGAGCAATTTAGCTTTTTGGGTCCGATTCGAACCAACGAAAACGGGGAGGCCAGTTTTTCCGTTTTCGCGGACAAGGTCCAGGCAGTCTTTGCGCGAAATGAACAGGGCCGATATGGGTGGAGGGCCTGGTTGCCTGTCCCAAAATCCAAAGGTGCCTTTTATGTGGAATTGCAAGAACCCACCTCCCTCAAAATGCAGTTCCTGCACGCCGGCCAACCCGTGGAAGGCATTGAGGCGGAATTGTCCGGAGTGGAGCAACTGGATTATTTTGGCAGGATTTCCCGGTTACCTGCCGGTTTCCCAAGAGCTTCCGGGATTTCGAACCAAAACGGTGAGCTGGAATTGCGCCCGGTTTTTCCAAGCAGCCGCAACTGCGTTCGTGTTCTGGGTGGAAAGTTTCCTACCTACCAAATTCGATCAGTTCCTCAGGGGGTGACCACCGTCCACCTGGAGCAGCCTGGGATTCTGGAGGTGCATTTCCAAGGAGAAGGAAAGCCTCCGAGCCTGGAGCAGTTGAGTTGGTCGCTGATTGGACAGAATCGGGGCAAATGGCAGGAAATCGGGCAAATCCTGAATCATAGTCCCGTCGCCAAAAATCCAAATCTATCGGGTAATCAAATCCGGAATTTAGCCCCGGGGCTCCACTCCCTTTCCTTTCTCAATGGCGGGGCCACCCCCTTCGCTTTGGAAGGCAGAAGCGAGATCGTGATCAAGCCAGGGCAGATAACCCATGTCAATCTTCCCTTCCATCAACCAGCCTCTATCCAAGGGCGATTGGTGGATGCCATCACCGGAAAAGGAATTCCCCGCATTCAGCTTGCCGTGATGGCCAAGAAAAATGGGGAAACCGTTCCCTTCCATCAGGAAGTTATCCAAAGCGATGAGGCGGGTAATTACCAATGCTTCGTCAAGGGGGGTGACGATTACACGGTGGCATTCCTGGACCACCTCCATGATTCGGCCAGATACCAATACAAGTACCCCCAGGAGTTGACAACTGAATTGGGTTTGCCCCTGCGCCCCAAGCCAGGCGAAGTGATCCATTTGCCGGACTTGGCATTAACGCCTTCCGTGGTATTTCGAGGTGGATTCCAAGTGGTAGACCCAAAAGAAGGTAAACAGGCATTGGAACTGTATTGCCCCGTAAAGCCTTCGCCAAATCTCGACTACATGGCCAATTTCAGGGTTGCTGGGAACCAATTTGAAATTCACGGGGTGCCCCCCGCTATCCCTTTGAAAATTCGAGTTAGGCTCGGCAGCGCGGTGAATGTACCCAGCTTGGTAGAAACCGATGCGCAAGGAAGGGCTGGCAACCTTGTGCTCGATGAAAAATTCGGGGTTACACTTCGGGGCCAGGTGCAAAACCCAGCAGGTTCTCCCATCCCCGATGCCAGGGTCAAACTATTCTGGATCTTCCCGGTTCAAGGCCAGGCTGGCAAACTGTATTCCCGTCGTTTGATGGAAGCCACCAGAACGGACGCGGAAGGTAGATATCAGTTTGCCGGTTACTGGGCTGGAGACGAATATTTTGTGGAAGTGGAAGCCCAGGGTCACAAGCCTTTAGTGGGCAACTACAACGCGCGTTATTCCGGAAAACCTGGTCAAATCCTGGACAGGGGTATTCAGGCCCTAACACCCGTTTCGGAATGATGGCTCGAACCCAATCAAGCTTCCCCATGGTATGGCTTGCTACCATTTCTTTCGGGTCTGAACTACCACCGTCCATCACCCAGCATCTCCAATGACATTTTGAAAGCAGGACATCGTTGGGTGTCCCAGGGGCAACCATGGACCTGGCCTACCGCAATTAAAACCATTCCGCCTTTGCAAATTCGATAGAGCGTATTTAGCCCCACGGTGTGTGGCTATCTTTTCAGCTAAACAATTAACCGATTCGGTATTTTTTTAGACCGATCCTCTGGACTTAACAGAGGTTATCCGCTTCACACTTCTGATGTTGGATGCATCCAAAAATAAAAAGCAAAGACAAAGAAAAAATTTGGAAACCGGCGCGAACTACTACTGTCGGAGTAGTAGCAACACGCGAGGCAAAACATGAACCTCCCTCTCTTATCCAAAAGGACACTTGGCATGGTGGCTCAATGGCGGCAGCGTCCCTGTGGGAATAAAGTGATCAAGTCTTTGGTGGTGTGCAGCCTGTTGGGGTCTTCAGCCTTGACCGGTGTTTTCGCCGCGCGACTCAAGGGAAAAGATGTCCCTGAGAGCGGTGTAATTGCTGCCCCGGATTGCCTGGATTTTGGCGACCAAAAACAAGGTGCCAGGCCCAGGGGGTCTTTTACCCTGACGAACCATTACCCCTTTTCCATTGATATCACCGATATCTGGACCAGTTGCGGCTGTACCGTGCCCTCGGGGTATGCCAGGCATTTGAATCCCAAAGAAAGCACGCAGGTTTGGGTGGACTGGTTCCTGGGCAGCAAACGGGGCAAGGAAACCGACAAGATCACGGTGCTTTACTCCAGACCGAAGGAGATTTCCTCCCAACCAGGTTTGATACCGCTGTGGATTCAGGCCAATGTCCTTCCTGAAATTCAAGTGGATCCCTTGAGTATCACGTTTCATCGGGACCAGCCAGGTAATGCAACGGTACGAGTTTCCGCCGGAACCAGGCGAGAATTCAAAGTCAAAAGCGTGTATGCCAATGTGGATTTCATCAAGCCGAAATGGTGTCCGGAAAGCGGCACCATCGAGTGCTATTTCGAGCCACCCCTGAATCGGGGGCGGGACCTCTCCGGTGTTCAAATATTGATTGAAACCGAGAGTGAGGTGGAGAAGTTGATCCGGGTCCGGGTCAATGTTTTGAGTGAAAGTAACCGGGGAGCTTCCCCTAGCAAGGAGTTTTAGTCATGCGCAATTGGAAAATCCTGCGTCGCGGCATGGTCCGGGCCGGTTTTATTCTTGGGATTGGGCTGCTTTGCCTGAAGAGCACCCAGGCAGATGTGACGCCTCCGCAGACCGGGCCTTGTAATAACATGGAAGCGGCCAATATTCTGTGCCCTTATGCGACTTCCACCCCCAGTTGCAACACCTACACCCAGTCCCTTTGCAATGGGAAATCCCATGTCATTGTCCTGGCCAATTCTTTTGGTTGGAATGAAAAGGACGGGTCAAATGCCTACGCATTGACCAACAATGGCAATAATGTGGTCGCGGAATGTTCCTATTCCAAAACCTGCTTCTGGGATGCAACGGAGTACCCCTACGGAATGTGCCTGGATTCAGGTTTTATTTACGTAAATGGGTATGCCCAAATTTATGACTCGAATCCTTGCACTGCACCCTGAAATCAATATTTGGAGTAGGTAAATGCTTCCCCTTTTGTCCGTTACCGCTGGCTGGATGATTTTTGCCCAAACCTTCTCCCAGGAGAGATTGAAAACCCTGGAAGCAAGGGAGGTAGCCATTTCCTCTGGTTATTGCAAATTCACGGTAAAAGGCCTGAACACTCTGGTGCCTACGGAAAGTCGGTACAGCCGGGTGTACGAGGTCTGGTTTTCAGGCAACAAAATCCGTGAAGATGTATTCCATAGGGATGGGCCTATGAATGGAGCGCGGCAAATCACCTGCATTGGTTGCGATCAGATGGATTTGTCCATGAAATCCATCTTCCCCAAATCGCCATCGATTTTGCTGGAACGGATAAAAGGGGAGCTTCCCCGTGATTCCAAACCTTCCGATCCCAGGAAAATGGGTTATGTGTTCAAGGATTACTATGGGTATAGGTTAGCCCGGCTGGATGCCTTGTTTCAATTGCCCGGGGCAGGCGAACCAACTGTAACCCAAGTGAATTTGGACGGTTTGGATTGCCTGCGTTTTGCCTTGGGTGAATGTTCCAATGGGTGGAAGCCTACCATTTGGACCGCACCCTCCCAGGGGAACAACATCGTCAAAATCGAAGTGGTCTCCCCGAGTTTTGTTGGGTTTGTTCGTTCGGATTTAGCCAAGGATCCGGTCAGTGGGATCTGGTTCCCAAAGAAAACCCATTTTGAAATGAAGGAGGGGGGTGTCCTTACCCGCCAGGAAACCATCCAGGTGGAAAAGGTGGTTTTCAATGCCCCCGAGATCGAGCAAGGGTTTTACCTCGACAATATGCAGCTTCCCGAAGGAACCCTGGTCAATTTTCCCAAGGGAATGGGCGATGCAGTCATCAAGAACGGCAAACTTAGCCGCGATGCGCGAACCGCCATCCGCGACGAGCAACGTCCGAAACCTCCCGTGCCGGTGCGACCAGTCTCCGGTGCTTCCTGGTTACCCTACGGGATCCTCAGTGGAGTCTTGCTCTTGCTGACTGTGGTGGTAATGTTCTGGCGAAAAAAATCCGTCGCAAGCTAGGGATCCTCTCCATGAAAATGCTGAACACCCGTCAACGGGGGGGATTCACCCTCCTGGAGTTGCTGATTGTCCTGACGATCCTCAGCCTACTCTTGGGGCTCCTGGTACCGGCCGTGCAATCAGTTCGAAGCGCGGCATTGACCCTGAACTGCAGGAATAATTTGAAGCAAATTGGGCTGGCTCTGCACCAGCACCATGATGCTTCGGGGAGTTTCCCCTCAGGTTACCGGAATCCTGGAAAACAGGAGGTGTACCCACACCTCAGTTGGCGGGTTTTTCTCACACCGTATTTGGAACAGGAGGAGGTTTGGCAGCAAACGATTGCTTCCTACAGCCAAAAGCGGGATCCCTTTGGCTCCTCCCATGCGATGCGTTACCAGGTCCTACCTGTTTTTGGTTGTCCTGGGGATGATCGCTTGCAAACGGAGTGGGACCTGGCCACGAAAATTGGCAGCCTTCGGGTGGCATTGTCTTCCTACCTGGGGGTCAATGGAACTAATTTTCGGGCGCGGAATGGAATCTTTTATGCAAACTCAAAAACCCGATTGACGGACATTTTGGATGGCTCCTCCAACACCTTGATGGTGGGGGAACGGCCGCCCAGTCCGGATTTGCTGTATGGCTGGTGGTATGCCGGGGTGGGCATCAATTTCCAGGGATCAGGGGATGCGCACCTGGGTGTGCAGGAAATCAATATCTGGGGGAAGCGCCACATGGGTTGCTCCAAGGGCCCTTATGAATTTAGGGCTTCAGAAGGTGCCAAAGACTATTGCGCCACTCTGCACTTTTGGAGCCTCCATTCTGGTGGCGGGAATTTCTGCCTGGCGGATGGTTCCTGCCGCTTTTTGTCGTATGGTTCAGGCGGGCAAATGCCAGGATTGGCAACAAGGTCAGGTGGGGAGGTATTGGAGGTCCCGTGATCGGGGGTGGGCCATTCCAAGGGGGTCTAACGTTGCCCGGAAGGTTAAATTCTGGAATTGGGAATGGTTTTTAACTAGGTCCCTCCCTGCCCTCCCCTACCGGTGCGCCTGTTTTGGCTTAAGGGGTTTGGTCCCAATGGTGGACTGGAATAAAAAGCCCTTTCTGCAGCGAAAATTGGTTAACCAGCTGCTGAAGTGACCGAAAAAAGCTGAAAGTTCAATCCGACCTTGTCTGAGATTCTCTAGTAGCCGTATGACGTTTTTTGCCCAATTTTCCTCGAATGGCCATCGGCCGTCATCAATTCTATTGGTGACAATGCTGGTACTGTTTGCCAACGTACATTGATCGCAGTACTACCTAGAAGTGAGCAAAAATTGGTTTATTGTTGCCCAGATTCCGAAGGGATTCATTGCCTCCTTTTTTGGAAGTGTTCAATGATTGATCCAAAAATTACATGCCCGAACTGCAAAACGGAAATCAAGTTAACGGAGTCTCTCGCTGCACCCTTGGTTGAATCAACCCGCCTTCAGTACGAGAAACGTTTAGCCGACAAGGATGCAGTGGTTGCTAAGCGTGAAGCCGCAATAAAAGAACAGGAAGAAGCGATTGCGAAAGCAAAAGAGGCAATAAACGATGAGATCGCCGAAAAGCTAAAAGCAGAGCGGAAAACGATAGCCGCAGAAGAAGCCAAGAAGGCAAAGATCCTCATCGGGGTCGATCTTGATCAAAAAGCCAAAGAAGTGGCAGACCTCCAAGAAGTGCTAAAACAGCGGGACGAAAAATTAGCTGAAGCCCAAAAAGCCCAAGTCGATTTAATCCGAAAGCAACGGGAATTGGATGACGCTAAGCGTGAGATGGATTTGACTATAGAAAAGCGCATACAGGAATCTCTTGCGACTACCCGTGAGCAGGCAAAAAAGGAAGCAGAAGACGGCCTAAAGTTGAAGGTAGCCGAAAAGGAACAAACGATTAATTCGATGCAAAAGCAAATCGAAGAATTAAAGCGCAGGGCAGAACAAGGATCGCAGCAACTCCAAGGTGAAGTCCAGGAAATTGAACTTGAAGAAACCCTTCGGATGAAATTTCCTCGGGACCTGATTGAACCGGTGCCCAAGGGGGAGTTCGGAGGTGATGCTTTGCACCGAGTGCACGGCCCATTGCAGCAGGTTTGCGGAACGATTTTGTGGGAATCAAAGCGTACCAAGAACTGGAGTGATGGTTGGCTATCCAAACTTCGCGAAGACCAAAGAGCAGCTAAGGCGGAACTCGCGGTAATTGTTTCCCACACGCTGCCAAAAGAAGTCGACTCCTTTGACTTCGTAGACGGTATTTGGGTGACATCTCCACGGCATATATTGCCTGTTGCGATTGCGCTTCGCCACACGTTGATAGAACTTTCTGCCGCTCGACAAGCAAGTGAAGGGCAACAAACAAAAATTGAAATGGTTTATCAGTACCTCACTGGTTCACGTTTTCGTCATCGGGTTCAAGCCATCGTTGAAAAATTCTCCGACATGCATGATAACCTGCAAAAAGAGCGTAAAAGCATGACTAAACTCTGGGCGAAGCGTGAAGAACAGATTCGGTGCGTTATTGAAGCAACCGCAGGAATGTATGGCGACATGCAGGGCATTGCTGGGAAATCACTTTTGGAGATCGATGGCTTGGACGTAAAGTACCTTGAAGAATCACAAAGTACGGCATGATTTATATGTAAAGCATGCCAGCTTCGAAGGGATGTCGCCTTGCTTAGTTTTGGGTTCCACGATCAACAATTAGCCGACCAGCGTTGCAACGGAGAATTACATTGGAAAAAGACGAACAAATTATCAAGTGCCGGGATGACAAAGCGCCGATTGTGCTTTCAAAGGTCATCAACGAATCGGAAGCAGAACCTGCATTCAAGGTTTCTGAAGGAAGCAATTGTTCGTGGCTTTCGAAGGACGACACCATAACTCCTGAGAAGCTACGACCCAGAATCGAGCCTTGGCTAACAGCATTGTTTCAATCGGAGCACTTTTCTTTGCTAATTGGATCGGGGCTTACCCACGCTATTCACAGGATGGCGGCTGGAAAATCCCTGCCTGGTATGTCACAAGCAAATCTTAGTCACTACTCAGACGAGATTAACGCTGGGGCTAAAAAATCAGCCGAAGTGGCGGGTCGAAAGGAAGGAAATATAGAAGACCAGGTTCGAGTTGCATTTGAATTGTTGCGTGGCCTAGAGATCATTGCCAGTAGCAATGCAGAGTTGAAGAAAAAGGCTGATGGACTCCGCATGGATTTGACAACAGCCCTTTCTAATTTTGCAACTTCAATATTGGCTGGCGAACATGGTTTAATTACTGCGAAAGCCGACACTTTAGAAAACGCCTTAAATTACCTCGTCAGCTTTTTGATGAGCTTCGCTAGCAGAACTGGAACCCGTGATCGGCTGCAAGTATTTACAACCAATTACGACAGATGTATTGAAATGGGTGCCGAACTAGCTGGACTTCACTTGCTGGATAGGTTTGTAGGATCATTGGCACCTATATTTCGGTCGTCGAGATTAGATGTAGACATGCACTACAATCCCCCAGGAATTCGCGGTGAGCCAAGGTATCTAGAGGGAGTGGCTCGATTTACCAAGCTGCATGGTTCCTTAGATTGGGTGAACACGGGGAGAAGCATCCGTCGTACTTCTGTGCCATTTGGGGCTACCAGTGTTGAGCCGTATCTGAAGGCACCGGGTTTGGCTGATTCAAGTGCCCTTCAATTGATGATATATCCAAACTCTGCCAAAGACCGCGAGACCGCAGCTTATCCCTACGTTGAATTGTTTCGAGATTTTGCGGCTGCCTCCTGTCGTCCAAATAACACCCTTATAACATTTGGCTACAGCTTTGGCGATGAGCACATTAACCGGGTTATTGAAGACATGCTGACCATACCTTCCACTCACTTGGTGATAATGTCTCACTCTGATCCGTTGGGTCGCATTATGCAGACCTATACAAGACTTGGCCGACACGCACAAATCACACTTTTGATTGGCAATCATGTTGGCGATTTCCAAGCACTCGTAGATTACTATTTGCCGAAACCCGCTATTGACCGCACGACATTTAGGATGTCAGAACTTTTGAAGGCCCGGTGGGGTACTCAAAGCCAACAGCAACCGGTTAGCACGCAATCAAATCCAAGGGAGGAAGGCTCCGAATCATGACCCATCCTCCATTTCAACACGCTGAAAGCCTGCGAATTGGTTCGGTGGATTTCGTTTCCCCTGACGAGATTAAGGTAGCTCTCGACATTGAAGCACCAGAGTCGGTTGCTTTGAACGCAGGTGGCCCACGACCTTTTCCTAGGGTAAACGGGTATGTTCTGATCCCGGTAGATGATGGTTTTCTAGTTGGTCAGATCGAATGGCTAACGATTGAACGCTCTGAGTTTCCAAAGCGTCGTGGTTTGCACGATTTCGGTCTAATTGACTTACCGTACCCGCTAAGGAAGATGAGCCTGAATCCTCTGGGGACTCTTCGGAAAGCAAAACAAAATCCTGGTCGAGACGAAGAATACAGGTTTCGTAGAGGTGCAGAGGCGCTGCCTTCAATAGGAACCGGAGTGCTGCTGCCCACCGAAAAACAGCTTAGGGCGGTTGTTGAATCTGGTGATCGCCGCCGTGTCAAAATCGGAGCCAGCCCGTTAGCGGGTAACGCAGAGGTGTGCATCGACCCGGATCGTCTCTTTGGTCGACATCTAGCAGTTCTCGGCAATACGGGCAGCGGCAAATCGTGTTCAGTGGCCGGACTTATTCGATGGTCTCTCGAACAGGCCACTCCCGTAGATGGGAGCATCCCCAATGCCCGTTTCATAGTCCTCGACCCTAACGGTGAATATTCAAGAGCTTTCAATGATTACAAATCTGTCCGAAAGGCGCGTATTTTTAAAGTGGCTCCTGAGGTTGGAGAGTTTCTTCTGCAAGTTCCACTTTGGTTTTGGAATTGTGCCGAATGGTGCTGCTTCACCCAGGCGACGGTTAAGACCCAAAAGCCTACTCTTGTTCAAGCGTTAAGGGCGGTTCGAGATGGCCAAACAGAACCAGCGTCAAGCAAGAGCTATGAAATACGGCGTTTCCTACGCACAATGTTTTCAACATTACGAATGGAGAAGAATTCCGGCAGCCCTTGGGGTGTATTTCCAAAACCAAAAGCGTTCTTTGAAAAACTCGAAAAATGGAAAGCTGGGCTTGAGCCTGACCTCGTTGGATTGGCCGGTGAGGAACATACACACCTCTCAGCCCTTATCGATGCAATTGAAGCGGTATGTGCGCCTCGCCGTGTGAGGAATGCACACCTAGACTTTACACGCCAAGAGGTTGACCGCCTTATCGCTGTTACCAGCAGCGCCCATTCAGCCTTCGGAGGTAGTGAAGGGGATGCAGAACCATCAGACGTCGATGCGCCTCTTGAATTCAAAGGGGAAGCATTTTTGAGGAGCGTTGAAGCTACTGCTGAAGTGCTGAACGTTTCTGAATATGCCGAAACCCTTTTAATTCGAATTCGGAGCCTTCTCTCAAATGCACGGATGAAGTGTATCATTGGCGAGTCCGACGGTTTGTCGCTAGAGAAATGGCTCGAAGACTATGTTGGGTCTGATGGGGCTGATAATGGATGCGTATCTATACTTGATGTATCGCTCGTTCCAACGGAAGTTATTCACGTAATCACTGCTGTTGTCGCGCGGGTTGTGTTTGAATCCTTGCAACGCTATAGAAAATTGAAGTTGGTGGCACTTCCTACGGTGCTCGTCATGGAAGAAGCGCATACCTTTATCAAGCGATACAAGGAAGATGTTGAAAATCAAGACGCGGCATCAATCTGTTGCCAAGTCTTCGAACGGATTGCACGCGAAGGACGAAAATTTGGTCTTGGTTTGGTGATTTCCTCCCAGAGGCCATCCGAACTCTCGCCGACTGTGCTATCGCAATGCAACTCATTCCTTTTGCACAGAATCAGTAATGACCGTGATCAAGAATTGGTCAACCGTTTGGTGCCTGACAATCTCAAGGGCCTGCTTCGAGAGCTTCCCTCTTTGCCCTCCCAAAACGCAATTTTACTTGGATGGGCATCAGAGTTGCCCGTTCTGGTGAAAATGAACGATTTGCCGAAGTTACATCAGCCGCACTCAAATGATCCAGATTTTTGGAATGTATGGACGCGGCAATCCGAGGATGGGAAGCCAGTTGTAAGAAACGCCAATTGGAAGGTAATTGCAGACGATTGGCAGGGTAAATCCAATCCACCCCAAGAACCCGATGCATGACCTGATACTACGAAACTCTTTCCTTTTTAGGATTTCCGCCATCAAGCCATTACTTCAAAAGCTTATCCCAGCTTCGCACCCTAATCAGAAAAAGTTCAATAGCCCTCTTGTCGCCCCGACGTGTAGGGAAGCCGAGAATTTAATCGAATTTCGGCAACTAGAACACTTAGCAGAAATAAGTTCCGGGCATATTTCGAGTCACGATACGTGAAATACCCCTGGGAAATTGCAGCCAACCAGGGGCCGAGAGTAAGCATGCCGGCTCACCCGTGCTTTCACGGGAGGTTTACTCTATGGGACGGCCGAAGCCTTGTGTCCGTCCGGCGAAAAGCCTTCTTGTAATTGTTGTTAGCCTTGTGGTTTATCGGAACCACGGGGAGAGCAGGTGATGCGGAGCAAGCGGAGCGGCAGGCTGGAAGCGAAATGGTGAGAGATTGTTGCGGGGCACCCGAGTAGCGGGCGGACAATCCGAGCGAACTGCAAGGCAAGGCATTTCGCCGAGGGGTCCTTCTTCTTCTGTCGCAGTGAGCTGGATCGTCGGGCACAACCTCTGGCGGTGCATCCACAACTGATTCCGATTTGGTTCCTGCTGGATCCATCCCTGCGGGTGCAGATGGGTTGCCCCTCAGGTCATGACGTGCGCCGGTCCAATCGCGTTGGGTCGTTGCTTTTCAACCTGTTTCTGTTCTTGAATGGCGCCGGGGTATGCTGAACCACGGCATGGCGTCGTTGCTTTTCAACCTGTTTCTGTTCTTGAATGGCGCCGGGGTATGCTGAACCACGGCATGGCGCAGATCTTTGTCTACT
>Ga0255184_1000199_pt1 | contig 20735 bp, 18 predicted proteins | sample Miss_Cont_RepA_0_FD_189954 | JGI IMG/M metagenome (GOLD analysis project Ga0255184, IMG submission 189954) | Freshwater microbial communities from Mississippi River, Louisiana, United States - Miss_Cont_RepA_0h | ecosystem: Environmental > Aquatic > Freshwater > River | place: USA: Louisiana...
AAGGGCGGCATTGTATGCGCGCGTGTTTTTTCTGATTTCCGCACCGACATCAGAGTCGCTGATGGGTGCCAACGGTGGCCAAAACTTCAGGACATGCGTGCCGTCGGGTTCGCGCCAGGAGGCAGCGGGCATGACAGGTGCACCGGTGGAAAGTGCAAGAACAGCCATGCTTTTGTAGGTGCCGGCCCCATATCCGAAAAACTCGACTTCGATTCCCTCAGGCTTGCGGGCGTACTGGTCAAACGGAAAGACAATCGCATCCCCCTTTTCCAGGGTATCCACGATTTCCTCAAGTGATCCTCGCCTGCCCACCACGCCAAATCCAGCCTGGTTGAAACGGCGTGTCAGCAAGTCACTCAGCCATTTGGGCTTGATGGGACGGCGCAAGAAATGAATGCGACCCTTGACCTGGGGAAAATGCTCTATTCCGGCAACGGTTGACACCTCGAAATTACCAAAGTGTCCAGTGAGAATCAATACGCCTTTGCCGGCCATGAATGCTTCGGTGAGCTCAGGCACTCCCTGGACGCGAACCATCGCCTTTTTGCGCCTTTCAGACAGAAAACGAAAACTGATCAGTTCCTTGAGGAGCTTGAACAAGTGTCCGTAGTGAGCCTGGGCCAGCTCAGTGATCTGGGCTGTGGTCACGTTTCCACCATAGACACGGCGCAGATTCTCCAGAATGACCTTGCGTCGATACGGCAGCCATCGGTAAATGAAACGTCCTGCTGGCGTCACGGGTATCGCAGAAATTTTCTTGAGCGCCACGGCAGTCGCTGAGCTTGCCGAGTGAGACAGGGAAATCTGAATGCTGGAAACCAGGTGACGTCCTGCCACGATCTCTGCCGCAGACGTCATGACGATATGGGGTGCACCGTAGGCATCTTTGGCCACGGAAAAGTCCATCGCCGTGATGATGTTGAGTGCCGCCTCACGCGGAAAGAGCTTGAGGCAGGCTTCCTTGGCGGCAAATCGGGCAGCCAGGCTGGCAGCTTGTCCTGGCCCCTGACCCGCATCCTCCAGCTCTTGGGAGGTGAACAGCTTGGTCAGGTCCTCTGCTGGAACCTCTGCCAGCATGCGCTCGATGCGCGCCACATCCACCGTATCGACGGCACAGCCTTCAGGCAGGGAGGTCTCGAGCGACAAGGTCAAGAGACGAAGTCAATCGCACGCAACAGCACCGCTGCATTCGTGCCGGCAAAGCCGCGGCTGACAATCAGCACGACATCGCTGCGGGGAACCTGCGCTGTTGCAGAGACATTGATGAACTCGCAGCCTGATGCCGCCTTTTCAAAGTTGGCAATCCCGGGAACGACGCGACGACGCATGGCCTCAAATCCAACCACGGCATCAAGCATACCGGCAGCGGCAAACAAATGTCCGGCTGCCCACTTGAATCCTGTCACGGGTGGCATGTCGCTGCCGAACACGCGTGACAAAGCAGCAGCCTCGGAGGCATCCGAGCCAGGCGTGCCATTGCCATGGGCCACCACCATGCCCACCTCGGCCGCTTGCAGGCCAGCATCGTGCAAGGCTGCCTCGATCGCACGGGCAAGTCCATCGCCGTCCGGGCGCACACCAAACAGGCTCTCACCCTCCGCCATGTCAGCCCCGCCCAGGTACTCCCCCAGGATGGTGGCGCCACGGGCGGCAGCGGAAGCCTCTGTCTCCAGCACCATAGCGCCAGCCCCCTCACCTAGCAGGCAACCATCATGTCGTTGATCAAAGGGCCTGAGGACGTTGGACTGGGTCACCAAGCCGACCTGGTCCAGGTACTGGAGCGTCTGTGGCTCGATCGGCGCGTCGTGACTGATGGAAACCACACGCTGGGCATCTCCCTCGCGCAAGGCCCAGGCACTGTCAATGATCGAGAGCAAGCCACTGGTCGTATGGTTGGTGATGCAACCATTGGGGCCCTTGAGCTGATGACGGATGCTGATGTGACAAAGGACGTTGTTTGGTAGCGAACGCAACAACCACATCGGGTTGACCATGTTGCCCAGTTCTTTGCCGAAGGTGTTGAGACTGCCAGCTGCCTCCACCATCAAAGGAAAGTAGTCATAGTTGACCTCGAAGGCTCCTCCCCCTGAGCCAACATAGCAACCGGTCTGGTCCGCATAGGCAGCAGCCTCGGTCTCAGGCAGGGACTCGCGCTTGGCGCTAATGCCTGACTGGGCAATCGCTTGGTCACCTGCATAGATGCCGAATACATCCGAGCGCCTGACCAGCTTGAGGAGCTTGCGATCTCCCAACAGCTTGCCACCGTTGTAGTCCTTGACGGTGGATGCCACATGACATGGCCAATTGGTGGCATCCCAGGCCTCGATGGGAGCCACACCAGAGTGGCCAGCCTCCAGATTCTGACAGATCTCGGCAGGGGTCGCACCAGCGCCACAAATGGCACCAGTGCCGGTGATGACGATTCGACTCATGATGTCAGCGTCCTGCCGCAATCAACGCGGCGGTTTCTTCGGGGTGACGGAAAGCCAGGCAGCTGTTGCTGCCGCCAAAGCCCAGTGAGTTGGACAAAGCCATTCGCAAGCGCTGCGGGCGCGGAACATCCCGAACCACATTGACGTTGCAATCCGGATCCAGCTGCTGCAAATTGGCATTGGGTGGCATCAAGCTATCGCGAATGGACAGCGCGCAGATGGCAGCCTCGACTGCGCCTGCGGCTGCAATCAAGTGGCCCATCACGCTTTTGGTGGAGCTTACCCCCACGCGCATGGCCTGGTCCCCGAACACAGCGTTGACTGCCGCGCACTCACTGCGGTCGTTCATGGGCGTCGAGGTGCCGTGAGCGTTCAGATAGTCGATATCGTCAATGCTGGCGCCCGCATCGGCAATCGCCCGACGCATCGCCTGAATGGGGCCATCACCCGAGGGATGCGAATCCGTGATGCGATACGAGGACAGCGAATTGCCATCACCCGCAATCTCGGCATAGATGTGGGCGCCACGCTTGACCGCACTTTCCCACTCCTCCAGCACGAGAAAACCCGCACCCTCGCCGAGCAGGAAACCGTTGCGCGTCAGGTCAAAAGGACGGCTCGCACGTTCGGGGTGGTCGTTGTCGGGCGACACCGCGGAGAGCAGGCAAAAACCCGACAACCCGACCGGTGAAATCATGGAGTCAAACCCTCCCGTGAGCACCCTGTCTGCAACACCGCGACGGATAAGACGCATCGCTGCGCCCACTGCCTGGCCACCTGATGCACACGCTGTATGGACGGTCGATGCATAGCCCCGAATGCCATAGCGCCTGAGCAACAACCCAATGCCGGCTGTTGAGAGGCTGCGGGAAAACGCCATGATGTCTTTGGCCACAGGCTCGTCAAACAGGCGATCCGGCTCCATGTCACCATTGGGTGCACAGCTTTTTTGGACGGCTGCGATTTCCTCGTGCGCCACTGTCATCATTCCGGCACCGACCATGCAAGCCCAGCGGGTGGCATCGGCATCCGTTGGCCGTATGCCGGCATCGGCAATGGCTTGGTCAGCAGCAGCTAAGGCAAATCGATGGGCCCGGCTGGCGTATTTCAACAGCTTGGCATCATCGATTGGCGGCAGACTGTCAAAGCCCTTGACCTCGGCTGCAATACGAGTGGAAAAACCGGAGGCATCAAAAATCGAAATCGGACCAGCACAGCTGCGCGCAGACTGGACGCGGGCCCAAGTGGAGGCCACATCCAGGCCAGCAGGCGTGACCAGGCCAACGCCAGTAATGGCGACACGGCGTCTAGCACTCATTGGGTTTCTCCGGAATCAGTGGCAAAGTACATTTTCGCTCCTGCGATCGTACGGGTGTCCGCGCGTGCGCCCACCTTGACCAACATTTGGCCATCCGGCTCAGCGGCTGCCGCGTGCTCGGCGAACAGCTCCAGCGTGGCGCCAGGAGCGGTGAACGCACGAACCTTGACGTTGGTGATGCGAGTGACACGCACTGGCGTCCCAGCTGCCTCGCTGGCAAGCTGCTGGGCCAGCCTCAGCTGCGCATCGAGCATCAGCGTGGCCGGAAACACGGGACGCAAGGGAAAATGGTCAGCAAAATAAGAACCGTCTGCAGGCACATCCATCCGCGCAGTCAGTGACAGGCCAGGCTCATGCGATAAAGTCGTCAGAACCGGCTGAGGCACACCTGGGAACAAGCCAGGTTGACGTCCTGCACCAGTCAGGACAGTAAAATCGGCGCTAAGCCGGGATGGCTCGTCAAACTCGGCGGTATCCAACATCGACCCAATGGTGTCCAGCAGCTCCAGGACAAGCCTGCCATTGACTGACGCACGACCGCGATACACGATGGCATCCTCATCACAGGACTCGATATCCACCTCGAGCGCCAGGGTGTCACCTGGCTGGACCAGCGAGTGTATCCGGGTCTCACCCGCGAGCGCAGCAACGGGACGCCTGTTGAAAGCAACATGGGACATTGCCACCCACGCCGCCAGCTGCCCGATGGCCTCAGCCACCAGGCTGACAGGAAAAAACGCGACGCCGGAGGGAATCGTGTAGACACCCTCGACTCTTGACAGTCCGTCAATGGAGGTGATGCGGTCGACAAAGGAAAATGCCGCAAACCGTGCAACGGGCAGCCCAGGGCCGCCCTGTGTCGCACCGGGCATGATCAGCCAGCCTGCTGGGCACGCTGGGCACGGATAACCAGCTTGCAGAACGTCTCAGGTGTGTAGAGGCGGGCAATCTGGTCGACGCGCATGGGGGTCTTGAAGCGATCTGCTGGGATCTCGGAGAGATACTCGCGCAGACGGGCCAAACCCTTTTCCGTCAGGACACCACCCTGCTCGAACTCCTCGACCGGCATCTCGCCACGAACGTCCTCGATGATCTTGCCGCGGGGGACCTTGATCTTGAATGCACGCTCCAGGCGGAACACCATGTCCAGAAAGTCGATCGACTCCGCGTCGAGCCCCTCGATGAGAGAAACGTCCAGCTTGATGTCGTCCTCGTCGCAACCGAGGGCATCGGCCATCGTTTTTTGGACGGTCGGAAAAACCGCCATGATTTCATCTTTGGTGATGACTGCGTCGGCCATGAGTAAAACTCCGTGGGAAATAACTCGACATTTTAACCTAAACGCCGGGTGATTCCCCCAGAGACATCAGTCCATCTTGAATCCGCCATCAACATAGATAACCTGACCAGTGATGTAGTCAGCCATGCTCGAAGCCAGAAAGCCGATCGCGTTGGCGACCTCTTTGGCCTGGCCATAGCGCTTGAGCAAGATTTTGGCTTTGACCTGGTCGTCTGCCAAGTCCCGCACCTGCTGGGACATCTCGGTTTCAATGACTCCGGGTGCCACAGCGTTCACCTGAATCTTGCGGGGGGCAAGTTCGACTGCCAGCGCACGCGTGACGGCATCGACCGCACCCTTGCTGGCCGCATAGTTCGCCTGGCCCCGGCCAGCCTTGTTGCCCGCCACGGAAGACAGGTTGATGATTCGGCCCGAGCGCTTGGACATCATGTAGGGGATGACCGGACGTGTCACATTAAACAGCCCGACCACATTGGTTTGCAGCACATCCGTGATCTCGGCGTCCTCCATGGCAGCCAGAAGGTTGTCCCGAACAATGCCAGCGTTGTTGACCAGAATATCGATTTTGCCGGTCCGCTCCGCGATGGTATCCACGGCGGCAGCACAGGCGGCAGGATCTGACACATCCACCTGCATCGCAGTCGCCACACCACCTGATGCCCGGACTGCAGCCACGACGTCTTCGGCAGCCTGGCTGTTGCCCCGGTAGAAAAACGTGACATCGGCCCCCTGCCCAGCCAACAGCTCGACCACTGCCCGACCGATTCCCCTGGAACCCCCCGTGACAATCGCAACCTTTCCTTCCAGTCCTGATTCAAAGGCCATGATGATCAACCCGAAATGGCGAAGCCGCCGTCGACAATCAGCGTGTGGCCGTTGACCCAGGCTGCCTCGGGCAAACACAAAAGGTAAACAGCATCCGCCACGTTCTCGGGCCGCAGGCTTGGACCCGCGGGCGTGCGAGCCGCGAACTCGGAGAGCACTTGGTCACGGTTGGGAAAATGGCTGAGGGCATCGGTATCCACCACACCTGCCGATACCGTGTTAACCCGGATCCCTCTCGGCCCAAGCTCCTGTGCCAAGGTGCGCACCAGCGACTCCAGCGCTGCCTTGGAGGCACCAATGAACCCATAGTGCGGCATCGCGCGCTGTGCGCCCAGGCTCGACATCGCGACAATCCTGCCACCATCCTTCATCATGGGTGCCGCGTGCTGGGCAAGCAGATTGACTGCAAACGCATTGGTTTCCATACACCAGCGAAAGTGCTTGAGCGTCATGTCCATGGCGGGCTTGAGCACGCCGGAGGCGGCATTACTCACCACAATGTCGATGCGATCAAAGTCATTGCGGATCGCCTCAAACATCTCGGCAACGCTGTCTGGCACACCCACGCTGCCCTGGACCGTGATCGCCCGGCGCCCCATGGACCTGACCTCCTGGCATAGCGCCTCAGCCTCTTCGTGGCTGTTGTAATAGTTCGCAATGATGTCACAGCCTGCGCGAGCCAGCTTGAGCGCACAGGCGCGTCCAATGCCACGAGCTGCACCAGTCACGAGGGCGACTTTGCCGTTCAGGGGGGCGGTCATGATGAAAAACTCCGGAAAAAGGCCTGGTCTAGGAATGCCAGGATTATATTGGCTTGCACTACCCCTGCTTGAATTTATTGAATAATAGAGGGATAGGCATTCATAAATGCCCCTGTTTCCGTCGTCTTTTACAAGGAACGCCTGTGTCCAACATGCCCCCTACCCCAGATATTCCCAGCGTGGTTGCCCACTGGATCAACGGCAAAATTGTCTCCATTCCTGAATGCCGTTCACAAGAAGTGTTCAATCCAGCGCTTGGCATGGCCAGCCGTTCTGTGGAGCTGGCTTCAACTGACTTGGTGAACCAGGCCGTGGCCAATGCCGCAGCTGCCTTCCCGTCCTGGGCCAACACGCCACCGCTGCGTCGCGCCCGGATCATGAACCAGTTTCTGGCCCTGCTCAACGAGCACAAGGATGAGCTTGCCGCCATCATCACGCAGGAGCATGGCAAGGTCTTCACCGATGCACAAGGCGAAGTCACTCGCGGCATCGAAATCGTGGAGTTTGCCTGTGGGGCACCACAGCTGCTCAAGGGGGATTTCACCGACCAGGTTTCGACTGGTATCGACAACTGGACGTTGCGCCAGCCACTGGGCGTGGTGGCCGGCATCACGCCGTTCAACTTTCCCTGCATGGTTCCGTGCTGGATGTTCCCCATGGCCATCGTCACTGGCAACACGTTTATTCTCAAGCCCAGCGAGCGTGACCCCTCTGCCTCCATCTTCATGGCTCGCCTGCTCAAGGAGGCTGGACTGCCAGATGGTGTCTTTAACGTCGTACAGGGCGACAAGGTCGCCGTGGATGCCCTCCTGGATCATCCAGATGTCAAGGCACTCAGCTTTGTGGGATCCACCCCCATCGCTCAATACATTTACTCCCGTGGCGCCGCGGTGGGCAAGCGGGTGCAGGCGCTTGGGGGCGCCAAGAACCATATGGTCGTCATGCCCGATGCGGACGTGGATCAGGCAGTCGATGGCCTGATCGGGGCTGCATATGGTTCTGCTGGTGAGCGATGCATGGCCATTTCTGTTGCGCTGTTGGTGGGCGACATCGGTGACAAGATTGTGCCCAAGCTCGCCGAGCGCGCCAAGAAACTGAAAATCAAGAACGGCATGGAGCTCGACGCTGAAATGGGGCCCATCGTGACCCGCCAGGCACTTGAGCGCATTGAGGGCTATATCGCGACTGGCGTTGAAGAGGGCGCCACGCTGGTGGTGGATGGCAGAGGCTACCAGGTTCCTGGACATGAAAATGGATTTTTTACCGGTGGAACGCTGTTTGACCATGTCACCCCCTCCATGCGCATCTACAAAGAGGAAATCTTCGGACCGGTGCTGTCTTGCGTCCGTGTGAATGATTTCAGCACCGCGGTCGACATGATCAATGCACACCAGTTTGGCAACGGGGTGTCTTGCTACACGCGAGACGGCAATATCGCTCGTGAGTTTGGCCGTCGCATTCAGGTCGGCATGGTTGGCATCAACGTGCCCATCCCTGTGCCCATGGCATGGCATGGTTTTGGTGGCTGGAAAAACAGCCTCTTTGGCGACATGCACGCCTACGGCGAAGAAGGCGTGCGTTTCTACACCAAGCAAAAATCCATCATGCAGCGCTGGCCCGAGAGCATTGCCAAAGGCGCCGAGTTTGTGATGCCAACCTCCAAATGAGTGTGACCCCCAGAAAGGCCGTCTGTTTGTTGAGCGGCGGCCTCGACTCCACGACGGCACTGGCGATTGCACAAAGTCAAGGCTTTGACGTGCACGCATTGAGCTTTCAATATGGCCAGCGACACAGCATCGAGCTTGAAAAAGCCAAGCTGTTTGCCAAGTCGCGTGGCATCTCCAACCACATCGTCGTAGAGATCGACCTGCGAAGCTTCGGTGGATCTGCACTCACGGCTGACATCGATGTGCCTAAGCACGACACACTGACACAGACTGGGACAACCATCCCTATCACCTATGTCCCAGCGCGCAACACGATTTTCCTGAGTTTTGCGCTCGGATGGGCTGAGGTGATCGGTGCGCAAGACATCTTCATTGGCGTCAACGCACTGGACTACAGCGGATACCCTGACTGTCGTCCCGAATACGTCGCCGCCTTTGAACACCTTGCGAATCTGGCCACCAAGGCGGCAGTTGAGGGCAAGCAACGGCTGAAAATCCACGCGCCGCTTGCTGCCATGTCCAAGGCTGACATCATTCGGGCAGGACTCGCACTTGGCGTGGATTTTGCGGAAACCAGCAGTTGCTATGACCCGACTCCAGAGGGCAAGCCCTGCGGACACTGCGACTCCTGCCTTTTGCGTGCCAAGGGTTTTGCCGAGACCGGCCAGGCGGATCCGCTCTACGCTAAGTTCGGAATGCCGTCATGAGTGATCATTTGCTGTACGTGGCAGCCTCGGGGTTTGAGTCTTCCTGCCAGGTTTCCTGTTTGCCAGCACAGCATCGGGCTGCGAGGCTGCATGGCCATAGTTTCTGGTCAGAAGTGAGAGCCAGTCTGCCCCCAGGTTGGGCACCCTTTCCCGGTGGGGAGGTGGATGCCTTGCGCGAAGCCTTGCAATTCTGCGTGGAACCTTTGGATTACCGGCATCTCAACGACCTGATCGACATGCCGACTGATGAAAATATCGCACGCTGGATCAGGCAACGGATCTCCGCGCCCGGTATTCAAACCGTGGGGATTCAGAGCACAATTCACTCTGGCGTCGACCTGGATCCAGAACAGCACGCCCATGTGTGGCGGCGATACTTGTTTCAGTCCGCGCACCAGTTGCCCAACGTTCCTGCTGGCCATAAGTGCGGGCGCATGCATGGACATGGGTTCGAAGTCATCATCCACGCCAACCAGGACGTGTCGGGACGCAACCTGTCCATCGACTACGACCATTTGGACGAGCTGTGGGCACCCATTCACGCCGAGCTGCACCTGGCGTGCCTGAACGATATTCCGGGACTGGAAAACCCCACCAGCGAAGTCATTTCCGCCTGGATATGGGATCGGCTCAAGCCCCAGCTGCCAGAGCTTTCTTGGGTCACAGTTTATGAAACAGCAAGCTGTGGCGCCCATTACGATGGCCATCACTACCGTATCTGGAAAGAACTGACTCTAGACAGTGCTGTCCAGCTCAAGCGCGCCCCGCAAAGGGATCCTCGCAGGCGTATCCACGGACATACGTTCACCCTGAGGCTGCACGTGCATGCACCTCTGGATCGGGTACGAGGGTGGACGGTGGACTTTGGCGACGTGAAAACGGTCTTTGACCCGATTTTCAAGCAGCTTGACCATCATCCACTCCATGAGGTCATGGGTGACAAGGATGCCGATACGGCCAGCATTGCCCGCTATGTCAAACACCTGGCTCAATCCGACCTGCCGGAACTCGACCGAATCGACCTCAATGAGACACGAGGTTGCGGCGTGATTTTGCACTGGGGTGAACTCGGCCCTGCTTTACCCATCTGAGGCCGAAACATGACTTACAGTGTCAAGGAAATGTTTCCAACCTTGCAAGGCGAAGGCCTGCAGGCAGGATGCACGGCTGTGTTTCTCCGGTTCGCCGGCTGCAACCTGTGGTCTGGGCTGGAGCGAGACCGCGCAACTGCCGTATGCCAGTTTTGTGACACAGATTTTGTGGGGGTCGATGGCACGCATGGTGGCAAGTTTGCCTCTGCCGAAGCGCTTGCCGCAGCGGCTGCCAGCTTGTGGCCCGCTCGCTCGTCACAAAACAAGCTGATTGTTTGCACTGGCGGTGAGCCACTGCTTCAGCTCGATGACGCCCTGATCGCTGCCCTACATGCAGAGGGTTTTCGGATTGCGATCGAAACCAATGGGACCATCGCTGCGCCTGCTGGAATCGACTGGATCTGTGTTAGCCCGAAAGCGGGCGCCAAGCTCGTCCAGACAAGTGGCAACGAGCTCAAGCTGGTTTACCCACAGCCTGGCGCCATGCCTGAGCAGTTTGAGACACTACCGTTTCAGCATTTCTTGCTGCAACCAATGGACGGCCCGGACCGTGCTGAAAACACGCGCAACGCCATCGACTACTGCATGGCCCATCCTCAGTGGCGTCTCAGCGTCCAGACGCACAAAGTGCTTGGCATTCGCTAGGGTGCTGCCTGAAGGAACTGAGACTCTGACTACTGAAACGCCAGTGAGAACTCTGGAACGTAAGTCACCAGCATCAGGACAATCATCATCACGATGATGAACGGCCAAATCTTGCGGGCGATCTCGCCGAGTTTGAGACCACTGATGGCCATGCCAACAAACAAGCAGTAGCCAATCGGAGGGGCCGCCATTCCGATTGATACGTTGGTCACAATGATGGTGCCAAAGTGGATCGGGTTGATGCCGAAGGTGTTGCCGATTGCGATCAGCAGCGGTCCCAGCACCACCATGATGGCGATTTCATCCATGACGGCCGCGAGCAAGAAGAAAAACACGTTCAACAGCAGCAGCATCAGCCACTTCTCATGCACGTTTTGAGTTAGCCAGGTGGCAAGCTTGGGAGCGATTTGTTCTTGTGCGACCAATACACCAAACCCTGCAGAGAAAGCAATAATGGCCATGATGATGGATGTCACGATCATGGAACGCCAAAACAATCCCGGCAAGACCTTGAACGTCAATCGTTTTTCGATGACAGACCCGACAAACAAGGCATAGACACAGCTGACCACCGCAGCCTCGGTTGGCGTAAACACCCCACCGTAAATGCCGCCCAACACGATCACTGGCGCCAGCAATGCCCAAACGCCCTCTTTCAAAGCCCGGCCGACTTCCTGCAGGGAGGCACGAGGTTGAGTGGCGATCCCATTTTTTCTGGCGTGCAGCCAGCACACCACCATCAATCCCAGCGCCATGATCAAGCCCGGCACAATGCCAGCACTGAAGAGGCGCGAGATGGACTGTTCAGCAATGACGCCCCAGATCACAAATGCAATCGAGGGGGGGATGAGTGGAGCCAATACGCCAGCACTGACAGCCAGTGCAGTGGCAAAACCTTTGTCATAGCCACGTGCCGTCATGGCGGGAATCATGATTGCGCCAATCGCTGCCGTGGTCGCAGGAGCCGAGCCAGAGATGGCTGCAAAGATGGCAGCCGCCAGCACCGTGACCATCCCCAACCCACCCGTCAGGTGCCGCACAAAGACATCTGCGACATTGACCAGGCGCTGAGACAATCCACCCGCCGTCATCAGCTCGCCGGCCAACATGAAAAACGGGATCGCCAGTAGGGAAAAAGATTGTGTGCCAGCAATGAATGTTTGGGATAACAGCATCGGTTCGATGCCAGCCACCACCAAGGATAGGGCCACCACGATGGCGATGGCGAACGCGAACGGCACGCCCAGGAGCATGAGCACGGCAAAGCCGGCCGACAAAAACCACGCAGTGCTACTCATCCAGCATCCTTGCGCCTGGCAGCATGCGCTCAATGGCAAAGAGGCTGATCAACAAGCCAAAAACGGGTGCAGCCAGGTACAAATACTCGATCGGATAGCGAACGGCTGCCGAGAAGGATCCTCGGGTTTCCAATACGTAGAGCCAGCCTGCATGGGCAAGAAAAAGACCAATCCCCAGCAGCAACAAGGCCACCAGCCGGTCTGCCCAGGCGTGCAGGCGTTTGGGCAGCAAGTCGACAAGCAAGGTCATCCTGGCGTGCGTCATACGACGCACGCCAATCGCGGATGAAATCACAACCACCCAGGCAAATCCCAAAAGAGCGAGCTCCTCACTCCATGACAAGGGTTTGCCAAGGGCATAGCGCATGAAGACCTGCACGGCCAATGTCACCAGCATCAGGGCGACCAGGACCACCGCAACCGCCTTGAGGATCCTCTCAAGCCAGTCGAACGCGCAACGGATGTGTTTCATCTCAAGAACAACGTTTGAATGGTCAGCCAGTTACTGTTTGACCGCGTCCATCACTTGCTTCATGACGTCCTCGCCAACCGCAGCTTTGGCCTTGTCGTACATGGGAGCCACCGACTTGCGGAACTGCGAGACATCGCCAATGGAGTTGACCGTCATGCCTTTGGCTTTCAGGCCATCAATCAAACCTTGCTCATTGGCAGCGACCGTCTTGCGCTGCATGGCAGTGGCGATCTTGCCTGCTTCCACCACAGCCTTGCGTTGCTCTGGTGTCAGCTTGTCAAACGCACGCTTGGACATCAGCAAGCCAATCATCGAGTAGGTATGGTTGGTCAGTGACAAAAACTTGGTAACCTCGAAATACTTGGCCGCATCAATCACAGCCACCGGGATCTCGAGTCCGTCAACCGTCCCTTGCTGAACAGCCGTATAGGTCTCTCCCCAAGCCATCGGCACCGCGGCACCACCCATGGAGTTGAACATGTCAATGTAGGTGGGGTTCTGCATGACGCGATATTTCACGCCCTTGACATCATCCGGCCCGGTGACAGGCTTTTTGTTGTTGATCATTTGGCGAAAGCCACCTTCCATGAATCCCAGTGTCACAATGCCCTTTTTGGCCAGCCGGGCGGCAAGATCTTGACCAACTGGGCCATCCAGCACTTTTTGTGCCTGAGCCGCACTGCTGTAGAGGAAGGGCAAGTCATTGACCTGGAAGGCCGGTTCAATCTGGGCAAGCACAGCGTTGGTGACAAAACCGGCATCGACTGTGCCAAAGCGCATGCCTTCCATCAGCTGCTTCTCATCACCGATCTGGCGATTTGGATAGAGCTGAACCTGAACCTGGCCGTTGGTCAATTTCTCGACCTCAGACTTGAAGTAGCGGGCACCGATGCCATAGGGGTCAGTTGCGCCATCTGATGTCGTCCAGCCAAATTTGATGACGGTCTGGGCTGAGCTGCTCACGGGCAGTGCTAATGCAAAGGTGGCGGCAAAGGCAGCGGCATACGAAAGCAGTTTGAATGGTTTCATGTTGTTGTCTCCAGGATAAATGGGTGTGGAAAAACCACGTCTAGCAAGTGGTCGCAAAAGGTGGAAAACCATACAGCGTTTCCGGGTTGGTCACGAGAATCTTCTTGCGCAAGGCAGTGTCTGGCAGCCAACGCATCACCATGTTGGCCAACTCTCCGTCATTGCACATGGGCGGTGGTGTGTTGGGATGAGGCCAATCCGTTCCCCATACCAGTCGATCCGTGCGGGTTGCCAACAGGGCATCAACAAACGGCTGAATGGCTGCCCAATGATTGTCTGCCTTGACGACCCGATACGCACCGGATAGCTTGACCCAGGCCTGACCCTCCTTGACGAGGCTGCACAGATTTTGAAAGCCGCTGTCTGTGACAGTCGGGTTGCTGTGTGGGTGTCCAAAATGGTCAAACACGACCGGCACGCCCAAGGTTGCGGCCCATCTTGGTATATCAGGCTGCGCTGCCACATCGACCAGAAACTGGATATGCCAGCCAAATGGACGAACACGACGAGCCAACACTTCCGCATCCTTGAGCTCATTGCCCCCGGCAAACAAGATATTGACGCGTGTTCCTCTCACTCCGATCTGATGCAGGTGCTCGATTTCCTGGTCAGTTGCGTCAACCGACAGCACGGCCACTCCTCTGAGTCGATCAGAATGCGCTGTCAGCGTATCCACGAGAGTACTGTGGTCATGCCCGTAAACGGACGGATGCACCAGCACCGCGCGGTCCGCACCGATGATGTTGTTCATCGACTCAAACGCCGCCCAAGGTGCAAGTGTCGGGGTGTAGGATCGGTTGGCGGTATAGGGATAACGCGCCGGGTCTTCAAAGACGTGAAAATGGCAGTCCACTGTGCCGGCCGGAAGCTTGTTGATCGGCAGATTGACGACCGGATCAAATGGCAGATACCCAACGCTCATTGATTCACGCCCCCTCTTGTTGTCTTTGCTTTTGCATCTTCAATGAGACGCTTTTAAAGTCAGAAGAGAATACATCAGCGCGGAGGTGATCATGGGTCCACAGTGCGTCCGTAGATACCCTAGTATCCCCAGACAGGCAACATTCGACCTACCGGGCTTGAGCGGTCGTTGACCACCGCTCAAGATCAGCCAGGATCTCAGCATTGTGCTCACCGACCTTGGGAGCTGGACGCCTGAATCCACCGGGCGTCTCGGACAAGCGGGGCACGATGTTGTGCATGGGAACCTGGCCCAGGTCCTGATCTTCCAGTTGGATGATTGCCTCACGCCCCTGCACATAAGGGTGGTCCAGCAAGTCCAGCACCGAACAGACGGGACCGACAGTCACGCCAGCAGCCTCAAACAACTCCAGGTTCTCTTGCTGGGAGCGGCCACCGATAAATGATCCGATGATGGCATCGAGTTCATCCTTGTGCTGAACCCTCGCATCATTGGTTGCAAACTTGGGGTCAGACTTGAGCTCTGGTCGACCAATCGTGTCTAGGATACGCATCGCCATCGACTGCATCGATCCCGACATGGCAACAAATTTTCCATCGGCACATTCATAGATATTTCGCGGTGCTGTGTGCGAGGACTGGTTGCCAGATCGCATGGTCGCCTTGCCAGTCAGGCTGGTCTTGGCGGCCTCGGAGGAAATCACTGAGAAAATCGGCTCGAACAGCGAGAGGTCAATGACCTGCCCACGCCCCTGCTTTTCGGCTACCCGCAGCGCAGTGAGCACGCCTGCTGCACCGTATACGCCCGCAATCATGTCTGCCAGCGCCAGTGGAGGCAACACCGGCGGCCGATCGGCAAAGCCATTGAGGTAGGCAAATCCGGACATGGCCTCCACCAGGGTTCCAAAACCAGGCTTGTGGCGATATGGCCCCGTCTGGCCCCAGCCAGACACGCGCACCACCACCAGAGCTGGGTTGATGTCCAGCAGCATCTCTGGGGCCAGGCCCATCTTTTCCATCCCGCCTGGCACGAAGTTTTCAATCAGAACATGAGAGTGAACGATGAGTTTTTTGAGTGTGGACATCCCTTCATCGGACTTCAGGTCAATGGCCAATGAACGCTTGTTGCGACCATAGACCTTCCAGTAAATGTCCCAGCCCTCCTCTTTCCAGTTTCGCAGGTCGTCCCCACTGCCCTCTCTCTCGACCTTGATGACATCTGCACCAAAATCTGCGAGGTAGGCCGAGAGCATATTGCCTGCCACCAGCCGAGACATGTCCAGCACCCGAATGTCCGACAAGGGGCCTTGGAGGGTGGGATCAAACGACTTCATTCAGGCTCAGCCGTGGTTGAAAACAACCGTCTTGGCCACGGTGTATTCCTTGAGTGCCTCGAAGCCTTTTTCGCGGCCATGGCCGCTGCGCTTGAACCCACCAAACGGCAACTCGATGCCACCGCCTGCGCCATAGCCATTGAGATAAACCTGCCCAACGCGAAGCTTTTTGGCCATTCTCAGTTGGCGGCCACCGTTTTCCGTCCAGACCCCTGCAATCAAGCCATATTCTGTGCCATTGGCAATCCGGATGGCATCCTCCTCGTCATCAAAAGGGATGACGGCAAGCACGGGGCCAAACACCTCCTCGGTGGCCAACTCATGAGAGAGGGGAACTGGCCCGAGAATCGTGGGCTGAACGTAATAGCCACTTGCGCTTGAACCTGCAGCCACCTCGCCCTGAGCAATCACCGGGATGCCGTCCTTGGCTGCACGGTGAAGAAATGCCTTGACCCGATCGCACTGCACCTTGCTGATGACTGGACCCAAGTCCAAGTCAGCGTCATGGGAACCTGCCTTGATCTGTTTCATCCGCGCAGCTAAAAGCGGAACAAACTTGTCGTAGATGGATCGCTGAACCAGGACACGGCTGCCAGCCGAGCAGGTCTGGCCTGCGTTTTGAATGATGGCTCCCACGACGACGGGAACCACCTTCTCCAGGTTCGCATCTTCAAACACGATCTGGGGTGACTTGCCTCCAAGTTCGAGCACACAGGGGACGTGGTTCTTGGCAGCAGCCGTCTGCACAAGCGTTCCAACTTCTGGCGATCCAGTGAAAGACAGAAAGTCGATGCCAGGATGCGCAGAGAGGGCTGCTCCCGCCTCTTCGCCATAGCCCGACACCAGGTTGATCGTGCCTGGCGGAAACGGCAACTGAGCAGCAAGCTGCACGAGTCGCACCACACAAAGGCTGGCTTCTTCGGCAGGCTTGAGGACAACGGCGTTGCCCGTTGCCAGCGCAGCGCCAAGTGTGCGTCCAAACATCTGCGCCGGGTAGTTCCACGGGATGATATGACCGGTCACACCTCGAGGCTCACGCAGGATCATGACCTGATAGCCCTCCAGAAACGGAATGGTGTCGCCGTGCACCTTGTCGGCTGCGCCACCGTAGAATTCAAAATATCGCGCCGTGGCCAGGATGTCATTGCGTGCGGCCTTCATCGGCTTGCCAGCATCCGCCGCCTCAATCTGAGCAAGCTCGTCGATGTGCTGCAGGATCAGTTGGCTGAACTGCAAGAGCAAGCGCCCCCGCTCAAACGCAGGCGTCTTGCCCCAGGCGCCCTCAAATGCTCCCCGCGCGGCACGCACGGCGTCATCGATATCCTTGGCGTTTCCCCGCGCGATTTTGCCGATCACACCGGAGTCGCTGGGCGAAAGCATGTCGATTGTCTGCCCGGAGGCTGAATCCACCCAGTTGCCATTGATAAATTGCTGAGCAGGAATGTATGAGAAATCTGCCATGAGGCACTCCTTGGCCAGGGGCTGATCGCCCCTCTTGTCAATTGATAAGTGTTGTACTCTTGTTGAAGATCAATAACCGACTGCCTGGCCGTCACGACGGTGGTCCGAGCCACCTGCGTAGACCGGGCCGTCCAGATTTTCCTGCTCAATCCGGGCAATCAGCTGTGCGCTGCCAAAATCCAGATTGCCCTCTGGCATGACGGTAGGGGTGTGCCCCATCGCACGCAAGGCCTCCACGACCGCAGGATCCCACTCCGGCTCAAGAATCAGGTCACCCTGATCATTGATGCGCCAGCGAGGCTGGTCGGAGCAGGCCTGGGGGTTGCGGCCCTCGACCACGTGGCGCAGCACCATCTGGGTGTGCCCTTGTGCCTGCATGTTTGCCCCCATCACGCCAAACGCCATGACGGGATCATCGCCTCGCGTCATGAAGGCCGGGATGATGGTGTGCATGGGATGCTTGTCACCATGCACCTGATTGGGGTGTCCGGGTGTGGTCACAAACCCACGGCCACGGTTGTGCATGGAGATGCCCGTGCCCGGAATCACCACGCCAGAACCAAAGCCAGTGAAATTGGACTGGATGTAGGAAATCATCCGGCCATCCTTGTCAGCCGCGCAGAGATAGATGGTCCCGTTCGACGTTGGCTGTCCAGCCGGATAGCGGCCCGCTCGCTTAGGATCAATCAGCGCGGCGCGCTTTTTCAGATAGGCCGGGTCCAGCAAGGTTTCGGGATCAAGCTTCATGTGTCGTGGGTCTGCCACATGCGCATACAGGTCGGCAAACGCCAGGCGCATGGCTTCGATCTCCAGGTGCAACCGCTCGGCTGAGCCGGGCTTGGTTTGGTCATATGGCAGCTGATCCAGAATGCCCAATGCAATCAGTGCGGTGATTCCCTGGCCGTTGGGTGGAATCTCGTGAATCTTGACGTCACGAAACTGAATGGAAATGGGATCGACCCACTGGGTGCGGTGCGCAGCCAAGTCCTCCATGCTGAGAGCAGCACCGTGCTCCTTGGCGAAGTCGGTGATGGCGCGTGCCAGACGACCATGGTAGAAAGACTCGCCATAGGTGCGCGCAATCTCGCGCAGCGTGGCGGCCTGCTCGGGAAAGCGCCAGATCTCACCAGCCTTGGGTGCACGGCCATTGGGCATGAATGCGCTGAAGCCGGGATGGTCCTTGAGCTCGGCCGCCGACATTTGCCACTGCTTGGCAATCACCGGGCTGACAGGAAAACCGTCCAGCGCGTGGCGAATGGCATCCTCAAAGAGCTCTTCAAAATCCAGGTTGCCAAAACGGATCGACATTTCTGCCCATGCAGCAACCTGACCAGGCACCGTCACCGTCTCCCAGCCGCGCTGAGGCATGGCATCCATGCCCTTGAATCGGTCCGGATGCCATGCCTTGGGGGAACGGCCAGAACCATTCATGCCGTGCAACTCATCACCATCCCAAATCAGGGCAAACGCATCTCCACCCAAGCCATTCATGGTCGGCTCGACAACGGTCAACGTGATGGCAGCTGCCAATGCGGCATCGATCGCATTGCCACCCTTGGCAAAAGCGGCAGCACCTGCCTGTGAAGCGAGCGGTTGGGAGGTTGCCACGACGTTGCGGGCCATCACCGGCTTGCGGCTAGTTGTCACAGTTGATTCAAGATTCATGTTGATTCGCTTGTCTTGTTGATATCCAAAATACCGGTAATCCTAGCTTGAAATGCGGCCGCCTGTCTTGGCATCAAAATAGTGCAGACGATCCGTTCGAGGCTTGACCTTGATAGTGTCTCCGGGACGGGGCGCCTGCTCGCCTTCATGCAGACGAACAATCAGAGAGTCGGGACCCAGTTTGGCGTAAATCAGCCTCTCGGCACCCAACATTTCGACAGCCTCGACAAGCAAGCTCCAGCCATCTTCGGCCAGATCCAGATGCTCTGGACGGATTCCGAGGATGTTGCCTTGCTCGAGCCCGGGAGCATGGTGGAGCAAGTTCATGGGGGGCGACCCGATGAAACTGGCCACAAACGTCGTCGCTGGCTTGCTGTAGACCTCCTCGGGCGTGCCGAACTGCTCCATGACACCGCCATGCATCACGATCATGCGCTCGGCGAGCGTCATCGCCTCGACCTGGTCATGCGTGACAAACAATGAGGTGATGCCCAACTCACGATGCAGCTTTTGAATCTCGAGACGGGTTTGTGCCCGCAGCTTGGCATCAAGATTGGACAAAGGCTCGTCAAACAAGAATGCCTTGGGCTGGCGGACGATCGCCCGGCCCATTGCCACCCGCTGTCGCTGTCCACCGGACAGCTGCCTGGGCTTGCGATCCAGGTAGGGCATCAGCTCCAGGATGCCTGCGGCCTTTTCGACACGGGCACGAATTTCCTCCTTGGGAACCTTGGCGATTTTCAGGCCGTACGCCATGTTGTCAAAGACAGACATGTGTGGGTACAAGGCGTAGTTCTGGAAGACCATCGCGATGTCACGCTCAGCCGGCTCTAGCTGGTTGACCACTCGGTCCCCGATGCGGATCTCGCCATCCGAGATGTCCTCCAGGCCGGCCACCATCCTGAGCAAGGTAGACTTGCCACATCCGGAGGGCCCCACAATAACAATGAACTCGCCATCGCGGATGTCGGCATTGATGCCATGGATCACTTGGACCGAGGACTTGCCTGCGCCATAACGCTTGACGACCTGCTTGAATGAGATGGATGCCATATCAGCTCAGAGATTATTTTTCCGTATCGACCAGGCCCTTGACGAACCATTTTTGCATCAGCACCACCACCAATGCGGGCGGCAACATCGCCAGAACGGCGGTTGCCATGACCACGTTCCACTCGGTGTAGGCCTCGCCAGCGACCAGGCGCTTGATGCCCATGACGATGGGATACATGCTTTCATCCGTTGTGACCAAGAGCGGCCACAGATATTGGTTCCAACCATAAATGAACTGAATGACAAACAGGGCTGCGATGGAAGTGCGGGACAATGGCAACAACACGTCCCAGAAAAAACGCATCGGACCTGCACCATCCATGCGCGCAGCCTCCACGAGTTCATCAGGAATGGTCAAAAAAAACTGGCGAAACAAAAAGGTTGCTGTTGCTGAGGCAATCAAGGGAACTGTCAAGCCAGCGTAAGTGTTGAGCATCCCCAGACTCGAGACCACCTCGTACGTGGGGCCGATGCGCACCTCCACCGGCAACATCAGGGTCACGAAAATCATCCAGAACACCAGGCTTCGCAACGGGAAACGGAAATACACCACTGCAAAAGCAGAGAGCAGCGAAATGGCGATTTTGCCGATCGCAATCACCAGCGCGCTCACCAGGCTGACCAGCATCATGGGCCCTGCCGCACCGATGGTTGTTCCCGCAGACGTTTTGCCGCCGAACAATGCCACGCGATAGGTCTCTAGCATGTTGCCACCTGGCAGCAAGGACATCGGGACGTGTTGGGCAATCTCCTGGG
>Ga0255184_1000212_pt1 | contig 20115 bp, 17 predicted proteins | sample Miss_Cont_RepA_0_FD_189954 | JGI IMG/M metagenome (GOLD analysis project Ga0255184, IMG submission 189954) | Freshwater microbial communities from Mississippi River, Louisiana, United States - Miss_Cont_RepA_0h | ecosystem: Environmental > Aquatic > Freshwater > River | place: USA: Louisiana...
ACCACCAGCCAGCAAGGTCAGCCACTTGTATTGAAGCGTGTTCGTATCTTGAAATTCATCCACGAGGATGTGCTTGAAACGCCTTTGGTAGTGCGTGCGGACAGGCTCGTTTCGCTGCAGAAGCTCAAAAGCTCTCAGCAATAGCTCGGCGAAATCCACCACACCCTCACGCTGGCACTGCGCCTCATAGAGGCTATAGATCTCGATCATCCTGCGGCGAAAGTTGTCAAACGCCTCGATGTCATTGGGTCTTAAACCCTCTTCCTTAGAGCCATTGATGAAACGCTGCACGTCGCGAGGAGGATATTTTTCATCATCGATGCCCGCTGCCTTCAGCACACGCTTGATGGCAGCAAGCTGGTCCGCAGAATCGAGGATCTGAAACGCTTGCGGCAAGCCTGCATCACGATGATGGGCGCGCAACATTCGATTGCACAAGCCATGAAAGGTGCCAATCCACATGCCACGTGGATCAATCGGCAGAATAGCCGTTACCCGCGAAGTCATCTCGCGGGCAGCCTTGTTAGTAAAAGTCACGGCCAGAATCCCAAACGGGCTGGTTTGCCCGGTTTGGATCAGCCACGCCATTCGCGTGGTCAGCACTCTGGTTTTACCGCTTCCAGCACCTGCCAGCACCAGCGCGTGGCAGGCTGGCAGAGTAACGGCTTCGCGCTGTGGAGCGTTAAGCTGCTCGATCATGCCGCATAGCGGCGCAGACGGAGAGCAAACTCCTCAAGACCTGCAATGCCACTCTGCTGGGCACGTTGACACCAAGCCTGAAGGTCATGCAACAACTGTTCGCTGCTGGATGTTGAGCTTTCCCAGAGCTTGCTCAAGTCATGCCGCATTTGCATCAGGGTAGAGAGAGACTTGGTTTGGGAAAGTGCTTTTTCGATCCGCTCACGCTCGGCAGGAGCCAGAGTTTCCTCGCCGCGGCCTAACCAGTGGGTGGCAGCCTTCAGTTCCTCGGCATGAATCGTTGATGGGCCGGACAAGCCCTTGACCTTGGCGATCTCGTCGTGGCAAGCCTCGCGGATCAACGAAGTATAGCGGGCAAGGATCTCGTAGCGATGCGCTATCACGCCCTGCAGCGTGCGATGGTCCACTCCCGTCTTGCCATGCTCAAGCTTGAGTTTGGGTGCCATCTTTTTGACCTTGGCCAATCCCAGCACACGCAAAATCGAGATGTACATCCAGCCGATATCAAACTCAAACCATTTGCTCGAGAACTTGGCTGATGTGCCATAGGCGTGATGGTTGTTGTGCAACTCCTCGCCGCCAATAATGATGCCAATCGGGAACACGTTCGTGCTGGTGTCCGGGGAGGCAAAGTTACGATAACCCCAGTAATGCCCAATGCCATTGACAACGCCGGCTGCCCAGAACGGAATCCAAGCCATCTGTACCGCCCAGACAGTCAGACCAATTGCGCCAAACAACCACAGGTCAATCACCAACATGATCAGGATGCCTGTCGCGCTGTGACGTGAGTAGATATTGCGCTCCATCCAGTCATCAGGCGTGCCATGACCAAATTTGGACAAGGTTTCCTGGTTTTTAGACTCATCCCGGTACAGTTCGGCGCCACGAAACATGACCCGACCAATTCCGTAGATCATGGGCGAATGGGGATCCCCCTCTCTCTCGCAGCGTGCATGATGCTTGCGGTGAATGGATACCCACTCCTTGGTCACCATGCCCGTTGTCATCCATAGCCAAAAACGGAAAAAGTGCATGACGGCAGGATGCAAGTCGAGTCCGCGATGCGCCTGGCTGCGGTGAAGAAAAACGGTGACGGAGACAATGGTGATATGGGTCATCACCAGCGTAAAAATGAGAACTTCCCACCAAGTAGCCTGGGTAAAGCCGCCGGCAGCAAAACGAATCAATGCATCCATGTAGGGTAAGGTTCCTGTAAGGATTTGAGGCAGACTGAATTTTAGCCGGAGCACGTCCGGAAGTCACCACAATCAACAAAGTTTTTGCGTAAAATCAAACGATTAAGTGCGTTTACGTGTGTTGAACGCTGGAATTTCTCTCAAAAACCACAGCAAAAAACCCGTCAGTCCCGTGGATATCAGGCCTAAGTTTTAGATAGGGTCCGTCGATTTGTAAATTGGTGCGTGCAGCAAGAATAGGGGCAGCATCTATGACATGAAAATCAGGATGTGATGCCAGAAAGGTATCCGCCTGCGCTTCATTTTCCTCGGTTAGGATGCTGCAGGTCGCGTAAACCAGCCTGCCACCGGGAGCCACACACTGCGAGGCTCGATCCAGGATGCGTGCCTGCAGTTGGGTCAGTTCAGCCAAACTTTGCTCACTTTGACGCCACTTCAGGTCTGGATTGCGGCGCAGCGTGCCGATTCCACTGCAGGGAGCATCCACCAAGACACGATGAGCCTTGCCGGCCAATCGCCTGACGCGAGTGTCATTTTCATGCTCAATGACAACAGGATAGATGTTGGACAAACCACTGCGGGCAAATCGTGGCTTGGCTTTGGCCAACCTGCTTGCCGAAACATCAAAGGCATATAGGCGACCCGTAGAGCGCATCAAGGCACCCAGGAGTAGTGTCTTGCCACCTGCGCCTGCGCAGAAATCGATGACCATTTCACCGCGCTTGGGACCAACAAGAAGCGCGAGCAACTGGCTTCCCTCATCCTGGACTTCAATCAGGCCGTGCTCGAACTGATGCCATTTTTGAAGGGATGGTCTGCCCTGCAGACGGATGCCAAAGGGTGAATATGGCGTGGGCTTGGGATCATTTCGTACCCCCTGACCCTTTTGCAGGTCGGCTAGGACCTCGTCGCGGTCTGCCTTCATCGGATTGACGCGGATGTCCAGTGGGGCCGGCATGTTGAGCGACTGTGCAAGCGAATCAAAGTCAGGCAAGTGATGCAAGCGTGCAAAGAGCCAATCCGGCAGACTGTACTTGATCTGGGGAGGCAACGCGTTGAGATCAATCATCAACATCCTGGACAGCCAACCCTTTTCTGGTGGCGACACTTCCTCCAACACCTTGGTCGAACCCATGGTGTTTGCCAAACCTTGAATGGCTAGGCGGCGGGCAGCCGGACCTACCCCTCCCTCTGCAAGCTGACGATACTTGCGCAAATGCCTCAGAACATCAAAAACCGCCTCCGCGACCTCAGAGCGGTCTCTGGATCCAAGCTCGGGGTGGGCACGCAACCAATGCGAGACAACAGAGTCCGCCGCAAACTGCCAGGACAAGACCTCATTCAAAACCATCTGAACCTGAATCAAGCGTCTGCCCATGATGGTGGTGGGAGCATCACCATACATTTTTTTGGGCGCATGGCTGGCACTTGCCGGTCGAGATGGCTTGCGCGGCTTGCCGGTGAACTGATTTAAGTCTTCGGGTGGCGTGGAAAACGTCTTTGTCACGATATAAGAGCTGACATCCGGTTGAGCCACTGGTTGTATGTCCAGCCGAGTTTGTCGACGCCCAACGATGCGCGCCTCTTTTTGAATCTCATCATGCCTGTCTTTTGGACTGGCAGGGAGGTTCTGATCGCGATGAGTGCGAATGGCGTGACGCAACTCAGCCCGCTCCTGAATTCGGGCGATGGTGCTGCGGAGTGTGCCTGCAGTCTTTGAAGATTTTTTAGGGGTCATCATCCGTTTGTTTCCAAAGAAAAAAGGCGCGACCCGATGCCTTTGACTTCCACCCTCTGATCAGGCAGGAGTGACACCCTGCCCTCTGCCAGCCATGACACCACCTTGGGATACATGACATGCTCAATCTTGAGCACCCTTGCCGCCAGGCTTTCTGGAGTGTCATTTTGCATGACAGGCACCACTCCCTGCGCAATGATCGGGCCGTGATCCAGTACCGGAGTGACAAAATGAATCGTGCAGCCATGGGCCTGAACACCCGTGGCGATCGCTTGAGCGTGGGTATGCAACCCTGGAAATGCAGGCAGGAGCGAAGGATGAATATTGATCAGTTTGCCTGCGAATTTCTGGACAAAGCCTGGGGTCAACACGCGCATGAATCCTGCCAACAATACGTAGTCAGGCTGATGGCGGTCAATCTCCTGGGCGAGTGCCGTGTCAAATGCTTCGCGGCTTGAAAACGTCCTGTGAGGCACAACAGATGTGGGTATGCCCGCGTTCGCAGCCCACTGAATGCCCTCAGCGTCTGCCTTGTTGGAAATGACAGCACCAATGTTGCCCGGGCAAGCACCCGATAGGCACGCCTGAGCAATCGCCTGCATGTTGGAGCCTGTACCTGAAATCAGGATAACAAACGTCGTAGGACGATAGCCACTGGGATTGACAGGGACGTTAGCACTGGCGGAGGGCGAAATCGCCTCGCTGGCTGGACGATGGCCGTTGGCGTCATGACCGTTAGCGTCGAGGCCATGGTCAGATTGCCGGTCATGGGTGTCGGGCATGGGAATCCAAATACGTATCAAGCATAGATTGTAAACTGTCGACCGTGAAGAACCTGCTTAGACTCCAACGCGATCTGTCCGCTCAGATCGACCATCCTCCTTGTGCCCTCACGATTGGGAATTTTGACGGCGTGCACCGTGGCCATCAGGCCATGCTTTCGCGCGTCTGGTCGGCCGCCAACGAATTGAACCTGTCAGCAGCAGTGATGACCTTTGCTCCGCATCCTAGGGAGTATTTCGCCAACGCGACCTCTCGTCCTGAGTTGGCACCTACTCAAATCAGCGGCTTGCGGGACAAAGTGGTGGCGTTACGTGACCAGGGCATGGGCAGCATCACCATCGCTCGTTTCAATCAGGCGTTGGCAACCATGCCTGCTGAGGACTTCATCAAGGACCTGCTTGTCACCTCGCTCAACACCAGATGGCTGCTGGTTGGCGAAGACTTCCGATTTGGACATCGTAGGATGGGCGACATCGACATGCTAAGGCGCCTAGGACCCAGAAACGGCATATCGGTGCACACGCTCGAAGACGTCACGGATGAGCGCGGCCAACGGATCTCCAGTTCCGAGGTGCGTGCCGCCCTTGGAATGGGAGACATGTTCCACGCTAACCATTTGCTGGGTCGGAGATATGCCATCAGTGGTCACGTCATTCATGGCCGCAAGCTGGGTCGCACGCTCTCCTACCCCACCCTTAACATGCGTGTTGCGCCTCGCTGCGCTGCCCGCTCTGGCGTATATATTGTGAAAGTCTTTGGGCTTGCCGATCAACCGCTCCCTGGCATTGCCAGTCTGGGGGTTCGCCCAACGGTAGAAGACGGCGGGCGAATCCTTCTGGAAACCCATGTGTTGGACGCTCGCGTGGACGCTTACGGTAAACTCGTGCGCGTGGAACTCCTGCAACACGTGCGGGACGAAGCAAAATTCCCTGACCTCCCCACCTTGACCGCCGCAATGCATGACGATGCTAAGCAGGCGCGCGACTACTTTGCGATTCATGGACTATAAAAACACTCTCAATTTGCCTGACACCACCTTTCCGATGCGTGGTGATCTTCCCAAGCGCGAGCCTCTATGGGTCAAACAGTGGCAGGAAAATCGCATTTACGAAGCCATTCGCCTGGCGAGCATTGGTCGTCCTAAGTTTGTCCTGCATGATGGCCCCCCCTACGCCAACGGTGATATTCACATCGGCCATGCGGTCAACAAAATTCTGAAGGACATCATTGTCAAAAGCCGCAACATGGCAGGGTACGATGCCCAGTATGTGCCTGGCTGGGACTGCCACGGCATGCCGATCGAAATCCAGATTGAAAAGAAATACGGCAAAAACCTTCCTGTTGAGGATGTGCAAGCCAAGGCGCGTGCGTACGCCACTGAGCAGATTGCCAGTCAGATGAAGGATTTCAAGCGGCTTGGTGTACTTGGCGATTGGGATGATCCCTACCTGACCATGAACTTTGCCAACGAGGCAAACGAGATTCGAGCACTCGGACAGATCCTGGACAAGGGATATGTGTTCCGAGGCCTCAAACCAGTGAATTGGTGTTTTGACTGTGGCTCGGCGCTAGCCGAGGCAGAGGTGGAGTACGCGGACCGCACCGATCCCGCGATCGATGTCGCGTTTCCGTTTGCAGACAAAACAGCATTGGCGAAGGCCTTTGGGGTATCCGGTGTGGATGATGGTGCCATCGTCATCTGGACCACCACGCCATGGACGATTCCCTCCAATCAGGCCCTGAACATTCACCCTGAGTTCGACTATGCCCTGGTGCGTGTTTCGCCAGCCCTGCCAACAGGATCAGTGCTACTCATTGCGGCAGAACGGGTTGAGGCCTGCATGAAAGATTGGGGGCTGTCCGGCAATGTGATCGCAACCTGCAAGGGAGCAGCACTGTCCTTGATAGGCTTTCACCATCCACTGGCCAAATTCGACAAGGGATACGACCGTCTATCTCCCATCTATCTGGGTGACTATGTCACGCTGGAAACAGGAACCGGTGTGGTGCACTCCGCACCTGCTTATGGCGTGGAAGACTTTCTGTCCTGCAAATCTCATGGCATGCGTGATGAGGACATCATCAATCCTGTCATGGGCGACGGCAAGTACGCATCGACCTTGCCTGGCTTTGGTGGCTTGAGCATTTGGGATGCCAACCCCAAAATCGTCGAGGCACTGAGGTCCGCCGGTACCCTGATCAAAGTCGAAAAAAATCAGCATAGCTATATGCACTGCTGGCGGCACAAAACACCTGTGATTTATCGTGCCACCAGCCAGTGGTTTGCCGGAATGGATGTCCACCCCAAAGACGGCGGCAATACGCTGCGCGAGAGCGCACTGGCTGCCATCGATGCAACAGCTTTTTACCCATCATGGGGCCGTGCCAGACTGCACGCCATGATCGCCAACCGCCCTGACTGGACGCTATCTCGCCAGCGTCAGTGGGGTGTGCCTATGGCTTTCTTTGTCCACAAGGAAACGGGTGCCTTGCACCCCAACACACCTGCCTTGCTTGAGGAGGTCGCCAAGCGTGTGCAGATAGGTGGCATCGAAGCCTGGCAAACGCTGGACCCTGCAGAGCTGCTAGGTCCTGAGGATGCGAAGCGATACGAGAAAAATCGTGACACCCTCGACGTCTGGTTCGACTCGGGCACAACACACTTTACCGTCCTGGGTGGGCCAAACAATCAGTTCGGAGGATCTCACGGCGAAAAACTCTCCTGGCAAGCTGACCTTTACCTTGAGGGATCTGACCAGCATCGTGGCTGGTTCCATTCATCGCTTCTGACAGGCTGCATGCTTCATGGTCGTGCGCCATATAAGGGGTTGCTGACACACGGATTTGTTGTTGACGGACATGGCCGCAAGATGAGCAAGTCAGTTGGCAACGTCATCGCGCCTCAAAAGGTCTCTGACAGTCTGGGTGCAGAAATCCTGCGCCTGTGGGTTGCAGCAACCGATTATTCTGGTGAGCTGTCGATTTCGGATGAAATTCTCAAGCGCGTGGTGGAAAGTTACCGTCGCATCCGCAATACGCTGCGCTTTTTGCTGGCGAATTTGGCTGACTTTAATGCCAGCAAAGATGCCATTGACACCGACAAGCTGATGGAACTGGACCGTTATGCTTTGGTCATGACCTCTCGCATGCAACAGGAAATCGAAGCCCATTACGAAAAATACGACTTCCACCCTGCAGTTTCGAGGCTCCAGACTTTCTGCTCAGAAGACCTGGGTGCCTTTTACTTGGATGTCCTAAAGGATCGTCTCTACACCTCAGCACCTGCCAGCCTGGCACGCCGCAGTGCGCAGACGGCGCTGCTTCACATCACACAGTCTCTTCTGCGACTTCTTGCACCCATCCTTTCCTTTACGGCCGAGGAGGCCTGGGGGGTGCTCGGCAATTCCACGCTCCGTGATGATCAGCACATCAATCGCAAGACGATCTTTGCAGAATGCTTTTACGCCTTGCCCAATATTGATGATGCAGACCCGTTGGCCACACGCTGGGCACGCATCCGCGAGATCCGTGCCATGGTCATGCGCAAGCTCGAGGAGCTGCGCAGCGCCGGCAACATTGGCTCCTCATTGCAGGCTGAGGTCGACATCCGCGCGACTGGTGATGACCTCGCGCTGCTGCAAAGCGTATCCGAACAGCTATACCTAGTTTTCATCGTTTCGCGCGTGAGTGTCCACACTGGTTCGGGCGACATCGAAATATCCATCAGCGCCTCGACCCACCAAAAGTGCGAGCGCTGCTGGCATTGGAGAGATGACGTGGGGCATGACCAATCCCACCCGGCCATCTGCGGCCGCTGCACATCCAGCCTGAAGGAAGCCGGGCTTGCCTAAGGCCAGAGCCAACTTGGCACCAGCCAGCCTATCCCGATGGATGTGGCTGGCGCTTTTGATCGTGATACTCGATCAGGTAAGCAAGATCATTGCGCAAGCCAGCTTGACTTATGGTCAACGCGTGAATGTTTTCCCGTTTTTTGACTTCACGCTACTTTACAACCCGGGTGCGGCGTTCAGTTTTTTGGCCAATGAGGGTGGCTGGCAGCGTTGGTTCTTTACCCTGGTGGGTGTTCTAGCGATTGCTTTCATTGCCTATCTGATGCGCAAACACCGGGAGGACAAGCGTTTTTTGCTGGCGCTCACCATGATCCTGGGTGGCGCTGCCGGCAACCTCATCGATCGGATACTTTACGGCCATGTGATTGATTTTCTTCTGTTTTATTGGGAAAAATGGCACTATCCTGCTTTTAATCTTGCCGACTCGACTATCACCGTGGGAGCGGTGTTGTTGATCCTCGATGAGCTCATGCGACTACGCAGGACAAAAGCCAACGCTGTCACGGAAGAGAACACCATCATTCACAAAGACTCCAACTCGGCCAAAAACAAGCGCACACGGACATAAAGGGCTTTTTACGCTCTCCTCTCCAGGAAACATCATGCAGGAACTTGCCAACAAAAGAATCGTGCTGGGCCTAAGCGGCGGAATTGCCTGCTACAAATCTGCAGAATTGCTTCGCAGGCTGATTGAGCATGGTGCAACCGTTGATGTCGTCATGACGGATGCTGCTACCCATTTCATTACGCCAACCACCATGCAGGCCCTCTCTGGCCGCCCGGTATTTGTCGACCAATGGGATGCCCGCATGCCCAACAGCATGGCGCACATTGATCTGACACGGGCTGCTGATGCTGTGTTGATTGCCCCCGCCTCTGCTGATTTCATGGCCAAGCTCGTGCATGGGCTGGCCAGCGACCTATTGACCACACTCTGCTTGGCCCGCAACTGTCCACTGTTAGTGGCTCCTGCCATGAACCGTGAAATGTGGTCCGCGCTGCCTACCCAACGCAATGTCCAGCAACTCGTTGAGGACGGCGTGCTCATTCTCGGACCTGGCTCGGGTTCCCAGGCCTGTGGCGAAACGGGTGATGGGCGCATGCTAGAACCCATGCAACTGATTGCTGAACTGATTGCCTTTTTTCAACCTAAAACCTTGCTTGGCAAGCGCGTATTGATTACGGCGGGGCCGACAGCTGAACCCATTGATCCAGTCAGGGTGATCACCAACAAGTCCTCCGGCAAAACCGGTTATGCCATCGCGCGTGCTGCTTGGGAGCGTGGTGCACAGGTTACCTTGGTGTCTGGCCCCACTCAGTTGGCCCCACCCTATGGAGTGAACTGCCAACAGGTCGAAACTGCCCTCCAGATGCAAGAGGCAGTCATGATGAATGTCGGGGATGCGGATGTCTTTATTTCGGTGGCTGCAGTAGCAGATTGGCGCGTGGAGAACCCATCATCAGAAAAACTCAAAAAACAGGCTGATGCTCCCCCTGTTCTGAACTTTGTCCAAAATCCTGACATACTGGCTGAGGTGGCATCCCTCAAGGACGGTCCGTTTTGTGTTGGCTTCGCCGCCGAAACACAGGACCTCTCCAAGCTTGGTGCCGAAAAACGGATTCGCAAGGGTATTCCGATGCTAGTAGGCAATCTGGCGCAGCATGTCATGGATGCAGACCATACGACGGTATCGATTTTTGACGAACGCGGGGAACAAACTCTACCAACTGGCGACAAACAGGATGTCGCAAGACAGATCGTCCAAGCGATTGCGGATCGTCTGCCCAAGTGATGACAACAAACTACTTAATGATTGCTAGAACACACTTATGGAAGCATTAATCGATCAGGCCGGTCAGTTCATTCAGGCGAACCAGGCTTGGGCTGGTCCCATCATATTTCTGCTCACGCTTGGAGAATCGATGTTGATCATTGGCATCCTGATCCCGGCAACAGCGCTGCTCTTGCTGACAGGTGGCTTGGTCGGTAGTGGTACCCTGCCGATCGTGCCAATCCTGGCTTGGGGCATAGCAGGTGCCGTCGTGGGGGATGCCATCTCTTACTGGATCGGAAAATGGGTTGGACCAAGCGTGCTACGCTGGGGCTTGCTGAAAAAGCATCGCACTACGGTGGCGCGCGCACGCCTGTTTTTTTATCGTTATGGATTTTTGTCTGTCTTGCTTGGTCGTTTTTTGGGACCGATACGCAGTACCGTGCCGACCGTTGCAGGCGTCATGGGCATGTCTCATATGAGCTTTCAAGCTGCCAACATTCTTTCTGCGATTGCCTGGGTGCCTATCATGCTCTCCCCTGGATACATGGCTGCCAAAAGTGTTGAGGCTGCTCAGCAATCCAGCGAACTGACCCTGATGGTGGGAGGCGGTCTCTCGGTCGTGGTCGGGGTGGCTCTTTTGTATATTTTCATGCGCCAGCGCAAAACAGCAGGTAACCGTCCAAACCGTCGCCACCGGCAATAGTCAGCCGCCTATCAGGACACACCTTTTGATTCGTACTATTGATGAAAATCGTTGAACTCAAAATTTTAGACGAGCGCATGCGCGATCAGCTGCCCGCTTATGCCACTGGTGGTTCAGCTGGCTTGGATCTAAGAGCAGCCACCCATGAGCCCATCTTGATTGAGCCAGGACAGACCCACCTGATCCCGACAGGCCTGTCACTGTATCTTGGAGATCCTGGCTATGCTGCCATGATCCTGCCAAGATCAGGGCTTGGGCACAAACATGGGATCGTTTTGGGAAACCTGGTGGGATTAATCGACTCTGACTACCAAGGCCCGCTCATGGTGTCAGCATGGAACCGCAGCCAAACAAGCTATACCCTTCAGCCCATGGAAAGACTGGCACAGTTGGTGATTGTCCCCGTCGTGCAGGTGCAGTTCAATATCGTGGATGAGTTCAACGCCAGTGAGCGTGGCGAAGGTGGATTCGGAAGCACGGGCAAGGGTTAATTCCACTAGTACGGAAATGACACACGACTGAAACCAGTATCGGCAGCACACCAAGCCTGCCGATACTCTGCATCATGACAATGTCATCGGTCTAGAGGCGAGAGCCATCCTCCAATCACTTGGCGTAGGCAAACTTTCCATCTTTGATGGTACCCATCACGCGGGCCCGATCATCAAAGCCTTGGTGATCCTTGTCGCTAATGTTCAAAACACCGTTGGGCACCACCAGGTTTTGAGTGTTTTCCAATGCATCGCGCAGCGCAGCGCGAAATTCTGGTGTACCAGGCTTGGTTCCAGTTTTCAGTGCTCTAGCCACAGCATCGTTCAGCAAAAGATAAGCACCCCATGCATCACCTGCGAACTGTGTCATGGTATTCGGACCATATTTGGCCTCATACTTTTCCATGAAATCCATTGCGACAGGACGGGCAGGATGGTCGGCTGGCAACTCACGTGCAACCACGCCGGGTCCCGTCGGGAACAATGTGCCCTCGACATCCTTGCCACCAATCTGCAAAAACTCCAACGTTCCAATGCCGTGTGTTTGGTAAATCATTCCCTTGTATCCACGCGCCACCAGTGTTTTCTGAGGCAAAGCGGCTGGTGTGCCTGAGCCAGCAATCAAAATCGCATCGGGCTTCGCAGCAATGAGCTTGAGCACCTGGCCAGTCACAGACTGGTCGTTGCGTTGAAAACGCTCCTGCGCAACCACCTTGGGATTGTCCTGTGCAAGCGCACTGAATTCTTTCCACCAACCCTCACCATAGGAGTCTGCAAACCCAATGAAGCCTACCGTCTTGATGCCACGCTTGCGCATGTCCTCAACAAGGGCCCCAGCCATCAGCGCATCATTCTGCGGCAACTTGAACGCCCAGCGACGCTTGGGATCATTGGGTGGCTGCACGATGGCTGCCGAGGCTGCCAACGCAATCATGGGTGTCCCTGTTTCCTGCAGTACATCCAGGCCCGCCAGCGCTGCGGGGGTAATGTTGGGACCGACAATGGCATCCACCTTGTTTTCAGCAGTGAGCTTGCGGAAGTTGGTGACGGCTCGACTCACATCAGTCGCATCATCCAAGATGATGTATTTGGCGGGTTGGCCTGCGATGGTATTAGGCCAGAGACGAATGGCGTTGGCAGACTGAATCCCGATGGCGGCAGCTGGACCAGTCGATGAAAGATCAATGCCGATGGTGATTTCCGCTTGGGCCACGCTCATCGTCATGGCAGTGGCAGCGGCGAGAAGACTATGTTGAATGATGTGTTTCACATTGCACTCCTGGGTTGATGCGCTATAGGGAGCTGCACTTGGTGTCAGCCACTGCCGCTCGACTGATGAGCGTCTGAGACATCAGCTCGCTCAGCCGGCGGATATTTTTCTGCTGTCCGAGCACCATTGCAGAGACACCCGGCTCAACTGACTGTTGCATTTCAGCATGACAGATCAACGTCATTGCTGGTGCTGCAAATTGAATGCGCCAGACAGCTGACAAAGAAACCTGGCGACCAGGCATCATGTCAAAACGCTGCACATCCAATTGGATTCGGCTGACCGACGAATCGAGTGAGGCCGTACCGAGATTTTGAACCGGTGGCATGCCAAGTTGCGAGGTCATGTCAACTGAGATGGCAGACAATAGATGGCTGGATAAGGTACCAAGCCAACGGTCAAACTCCAGCACCAGCATGCGACCATCCTCTTGCCTGACCACAATCGCAGTTTGATCTGACTCAGCAGGGACCGTGACGCGGGTAAGCGCATAGGGTTTGACTGATGTTGCACCAACAGCACGCTGAGTGGTCAGTGATGCATCGTGCTGGCTGCCGGTCAGAGACGCCTGAACTGTCATCGATTTGGCTGGGGGTGTCAGGGTGTAATGAACAGACGGCGTGCTCCCGCATCCAGCTAGTGCGATCAGTAATGCAGCAACAGGGAAAAGTCGGTTCATTGTCCGGGCGCTCCAATGTTTTCACGCGAGTAAGGAAGGCCTTTGCGTCCCATGATCACAGAGTCAGGCTGTGACTGAATGCTGTCTGTCAGTTGACGCAGCGACCGCGAGGTACGAGTCAGCTCCTGCACCAGCGTATCAAACTGGTTTGTCATGGGACTGCCAGGTTCAATGAGCGCGTCAAAGTCCTTGAGAGACTTGCGCAACTGCTTCATGGTGGCGTTCAGTTCTGGTACGACGCTCTTGTCAAGGGCTTGTGTAAATTGGGTCAATTGTCGCAAGGCCGTGTTGAGCTCTTTGCCAATCTCTTCAATGGGCATTTTGTCGATTTTGGCGACAATACTGGAGACCTGCTCCTGAATCTTGCCGAGATCGTCCGATGTGACTGTAGGGATGTCGAGTGGAAGTGTTGATTTTGCACTCGCAACCTTGGGTGCCTTGGGGAACTCATCCAAGGCAATGTAGAGCTGTCCAGACAAGATGTTGGCCGTGCGAAGCTGAGCACGCATGCCTCTCTGAACCATCCATGCCAATGACTGGGTGACATGCTCGGAGGTACGGTTTTGATCAGGCATGTTAGAGAAAATATGGCTCAAACGCTCAGGATACAAGGTGGCCTGAACCGATGTGTAAAACCGCATCTGCTGTCTGTCCACATCAACCTGGACATCCTCAACAATACCGATTTCAGTGCCTTTGAAATCAATCAGAGCTCCCTTCGCCAACCCTCGGGTCGATTGATTGAATCGCATGGTGATGGGGATCGCAATGCCACGGGGGACAGCTTCAGCAGCTTTTTGCGAAGCATATAGCTTGAAACGATAGTCTGCTGCAGGCTGAATCGTTTGGCTGCCAAAGGACTCAAACGCCAAGCCACCGGCCAGAACAGCAGCGAGCGACTCAGTGTGCACCTCGACCCCACCCGAACCCAATGACACCGTGACACCGCTCGCATCCCAGAAACGGGTGCTGAGGGTGACATATTTGTCATAAGGGGCATCAATGAACACCTGAATATCGACAAACTTGCCGTCATCGTTGAGACGGTAGTCGGTCACGAATCCCACTTGAATGCGTCGGAAATACACCGGAGAACCCGTGCCGAGCGAACCCAGGTTGGCAGCCTGAAGCGTAAAGCGAGTGCCAGGCCGATCGCTTTGTATCGGAGGTGGCATCTCCAAGCCAACAAATTTTGTCTGGTTGACCTTTTGATTGACAGGATTGTCGGTATCCGCCTCAATGAACGCACCTGAGATCAGTGTCGACAAGCCACTGATACCGCCCGCCCCCACGCGGGGCTTGACCACCCAAAACCGTGTGCCGGTGTGGGCCAAGCCCTGAGCATCCTTGGAAAGCTCCGCCTCGACAATCACGCTGTCTCGCTGATCGCTCAAGCGAATGTCCTTGACCATCCCAACCACCACATCACGGTACTTGATCTGCGTTTTGCCCACTTCAAGACCGGAAGCAGACTTGAAGGAGATGGTGATCATCGGTCCCTTTTGCGACCAGGCATGATAGACAAGGGACAGACCGATCAAAGCGGACAAAATCGGGATCAGCCAGACCCAGGCCAGGTTGCGCTTGGGCTTGCGTGTAATGTTTGGCATGGGGAGTTGGTTCGTCATGATGATTGCTGTTCGGCTAAGTGCCCTCGATGCCCTGCCCGTCGCCAAGCCAGCCTAGGGTCAAAACCCAAGGCAGCCAACATGGTCATGACTACCACTCCACCAAAAGCGGCAGCACCCATCCCAGGCTCAATATCTAGCAGGGAGCCGAAACGGCCCAGCGCAGACAGAAGTATAACGACGAAGACATCGAGCATGGACCACTGACCGATGAACTCTACAACGTGGTAGAGGTGGGTACGCGCTTTGAGCTGTGTGGGTGCGCCTTTTTGAGCGAGATAGACAAGTGTTCCCAAGGCGATGAGCTTGAACAGGGGAACAGCAACGCTCGCGATGAAGACAATCAATGCGATATCCCAAGATCCAAGCTGCCAAAGCTCCACCACTCCACCCATGATGGTATGACTGGAGTTACCAGCAATCGTCGCGATGTTCATCACAGGCAGCAGGTTTGCCGGGAAATAAAGAAAACATGCTGAAAGCAGCAAGGCCCATGTCACGGGAAAATGTCGCGGTGAAGGTGCCTTGAGAAACGCTTCCTCTCTGGCTGGCAGACCCAGATCAGAGGCCATGAAACGCAACCGTCGGGAGCTCAGGCGAAGAAGAGACGTCATCAACACCGTCGTCACTGCAATCGCAAACAGGCCGATGCCAGGCTTAAGTGATGCCATGCCCGCTAGCTTGACTACAGAGACCAGCACTCCCATCAAAAAAACCGGGACCATGCACCAAGGTTTGAGATTGTCGATCAGGCGTATGGCAGACTCAAAATAGAGAGGAAATTTCCCCAAAGCCATTGGCCCCAATACCCAAAGCAACACGGCTAGATGCAAAATGGGAAATAAAAATCCGGCAGCAAACGTCATGATGGCGACCAAAGGATAGCCGGAATCCCAAGTCACACGAATGGCATCCATAAACGTCGCAGGCTGCCCTGACCCTTGCAAATATAGCGTGGCGACCGGATAGGCGTTGGCAATGATAAACATCATCATTGCGCCGATTACTACTGCAAGCCAGGCGCTTGGTGTAAACATCGAATACTGTTCAAGCACAGCCTCACACCGTGCGCAACGCGCCCACTCTCCAGGTTGGAGCACCACACGCTGATGGCGAGCACCGCATTGATGACAGGTTAACGTGTGACGAAGGTCCGACATCAATGAACCAGCACGGCCTCCTGATCAGAGCCTGTTACCGTGTGATCCGACTTGCCAGTCGTTTTAGACTGGGGCTGGACACCATCACCAAAATGCAGGACAACCTTGTCGTGCTCATCGATGTCAACCACCACCGAACCACCATCCACGAGCTTTCCAAACAACAGCTCGTCAGCCAGTGCACGTCGCAACAGATCCTGAATCAAGCGTTGCATCGGACGTGCCCCCATAAGCGGATCGAACCCATGCTTGGCAAGATAGCCACGAAGCCCATCGGTAAACGTGGCTTCCACCCTTTTCTCATGGAGCTGATCCTCAAGCTGCATCAGGAACTTGTCGACCACGCGCAGAATGATTTCGCGCGTCAACGGCGCAAACGGCACAATCGCATCCAGTCGATTGCGGAACTCTGGCGTGAACATGCGCTTGATATCTGCCATTTCATCACCGGCCACCTTGGTGTTGGCAAAGCCGATGGATGGACGATTCAGGGCCTCAGCACCTGCGTTGGTGGTCATCACGATGATAACATTGCGGAAATCCGCCTTACGGCCATTGTTGTCTGTGAGCGTACCGTGGTCCATCACCTGCAACAGCAGGTTAAAGACATCGGGGTGTGCCTTTTCAATCTCATCCAGCAGGAGCACACAATGTGGCTGTTTGTTGATCGCCTCTGTCAGCAATCCACCCTGGTCAAATCCAACATATCCAGGAGGCGCACCAATCAGGCGGGACACCGTGTGCCGCTCCATGTATTCGGACATGTCAAAACGCAGCAACTCCACGCCCAGGGTAAAGGCAAGCTGTCGAGCCACCTCAGTCTTGCCCACGCCGGTGGGACCAGAAAACAAAAATGCACCGATGGGCTTGTCGGGCTTGCCCAAGCCGGAGCGAGACATCTTGATCGCGGAAGCCAAGGCTTCGATCGCAGCATCCTGGCCAAAGACCACTGTCTTGAGGTCACGATCCAGTGTGGCAAGCTTGCTGCGGTCGTCCATTGAAACGGACTGGGGCGGAATACGGGCTATTTTGGAGACGATCGCTTCGATTTCGTGCTTGCCAATCACTTTTTTCTGCTTGGACCGTGGCAACAAACGCTGTGCGGCTCCTGCCTCATCAATGACATCAATGGCTTTGTCAGGCAAGTGACGATCGTTGATATGGCGGGCAGACAACTCAGCAGCAGCTGTCAGAGCAGCCACCGAATATTTAACACCATGGTGGGTTTCAAAGCGTCCCTTGAGTCCCCTCAAAATCTGAATGGTCTGGTCAATGCTGGGCTCGGGGACGTCGACTTTTTGAAAGCGGCGAGACAAAGCCGCATCTTTTTCAAAAACACCGCGAAACTCGGTGTAAGTTGTCGCACCAATGCACCGGAGCTGCCCTGAAGACAAGGCCGGCTTCAACAAGTTGGAAGCATCTAGCGTTCCGCCCGAAGCGGAACCTGCGCCAATCAGGGTATGAATTTCATCAATGAACAAAATGGCATGGGGCAAGCTTTTCAGCTGCTTGAGAACAGCCTTGAGTCGCTGCTCGAAATCACCCCGGTATTTGGTTCCTGCAAGCAAAGACCCCATATCCAGAGAATAGACCTGTGCGTCTTGGAGAATCTCTGGGACTTCGTCACGGGTGATGCGATAGGCAAGTCCCTCCGCAATGGCGGTTTTGCCGACGCCGGCCTCACCTACCAGCAAAGGATTGTTTTTACGTCGGCGGCACAGGATCTGGATGACCCGCTCGACTTCCTGGTCTCGACCAATCAGTGGATCGATCCGCCCGGCAACCGCTGCGGCATTCAAGTCTTGAGCGTACTGGTCCAACGGGGATTGACGGCCCTCGGACTGTTCCTCGCTGCCTTGGGAGGCGCCCTCCTTTGACGTGGAAGGTGTCTCTGGAGCAGCCGTCTTGCTGATGCCATGTGAAATGTAGTTGACCACGTCAAGACGCGTCACACCCTGCTGCTGCAGGTAGTAAACAGCGTGAGAGTCTTTTTCTCCAAAAATCGCCACGAGAACATTTGCACCAGTCACCGGCTTTTTGGACGCACCGCCTGCTGAAACGTGCATGATGGCACGCTGAATCACACGCTGAAAACCAAGCGTCGGCTGGGTATCCACCTCTGCACCCGCTGGGATCACCGGGGTATTGTCGGTGACAAACTTTCTCAGGTGGCTGCGCAACTCGTCCATGTTGACGGCACATGCCTTGAGCACCTCGACAGCAGCTGCGTTGTCCAGCAAAGACAACAACAAGTGCTCCACGGTAATGAACTCATGGCGAGCGGAACGGGCCTCAACGAAAGCCATATGCAAACTGACTTCAAGCTCTTGAGAAATCACATTCCCTCCGTCATTCAAGCTTAAACAAAAATCAGACTGGATAAAACGCAAACAAGTTCAAACACCTTGCCAGTCAGGCGGGCATGGAATCCACTCCATATGCCATCACCATGTTCATTCTATGCCCGAGTTGCCAGATTACATCCTATTCAATGATCGTGAGTGAGGTCTTCGGGAAATCGTTCATGAATCGTCTCATGTTTCGTTGACAGGCTCCATGACACACATTAATGGATGCTGCCTCGATCTGGCATAGCGAGAGACTTGTTCGATACGTGTTGCAGCAATGTCCTGCGGATAAATGCCACAAATTCCACGTCCTTCGTGGTGAACTTGCAACATGATCCGCATGGCCTCCTCATGGCCTTTCCCGAAAAACTTTTGCAAGACTTGCACAACGAACTCCATGGGGGTGAAGTCATCATTCAACAGGACTACCTGAAACATGGGGGGTGGAGCCGTCTTTGCGGTTTGCCTTTCAACAACCAAGTCAGGAGGTAGCGATACTTTTGAACCCATACGTAGATGCCACGCAAATACTTAATATTTTTGAGTGTGTGAAAAAATAACAACAAGCTTCGGTATTAGCGATTAAATCATTAATATCAAAAAATTGATTTATCTCGCGATAATGCCCAATATGCGAATCAATCCCTCAAAGCATACAAGGCTATCCGGGAGATTGGTGGAATGACCGCCAGACCTAAGTGGTAATGGCGCATTCCTGTCGCATTTACAACGCATATAAGAGGCAGTCGGCATGACAGACTCGACCACCACAATGGGTTCGGGAGATAACCCAAAAGCTACCGGTATTGTCAAATGGTTCAATGACGCCAAGGGTTTTGGCTTCATTACCCCCGATGATGGCGGCGAAGACTTGTTCGCACATTTTTCTTCCATCCAGATGAACGGTTTCAAGACGCTCAAGGAAGGTCAGAAGGTCGCTTTTGAAATCATTCAAGGCCCCAAAGGCAAACAGGCACTGAACATCACTGCCGCTTAAACTGTTGGGGTTGTGATCCCCAATCAGCTTTTAACGAAGGTGAAAATGCCTACATATGCCAGAACTCAGCGCAGCCTATTGGCTGCGCTGATTTTTTCAGTCCCCATCATGTTGAGTGGCGTGGCCACCTCGACGGATGCATTGGCCCAACCGGCCTCGAGCCACATCAGACCCACTCAAGCAGGTATAGCCCAACCTCCTCTTGCCGCCATCCGTTTGACTGCGGGCATGCATTTGATTACGGCAGAAGTCGCCTCAACACCCCAGGCGCGCGAGAAGGGTTTGATGTTCCGCAAGGAACTGGCACCCAACCACGGCATGCTGTTTGTGTTTCAAACACCAAGCAATCTGTGTTTCTGGATGATGAATACCATCGTGCCACTGTCGATCGCGTTCATGAGAGATGATGGCACCATCGTCAATATCGAGGACATGCAGCCGATGACGGTCAACAGTCACTGTGCAACAGAGTCTGTCCGTTTTGCCTTAGAAATGGAGCAAGGCTGGTTTGCCAAGCGCGGAATCACCGCGGGCAAGCAAATAGCTGGCTTGCCCAGGTAACTCATGACTGGTAGAGGCGAGCGTGTTTTTCTCAGACGCGCTCGACAATCAACGCAATGCCCTGCCCCACACCGATACACATCGTGCAAAGCGCGTAGCGACCGCCTGTATGATGCAGTTGGCTCACGGCAGTCGTTACCAATCGGGCGCCGCTGGCACCTAACGGGTGGCCCAATGCAATTGCTCCGCCGTTTGGATTGACGCGGGGATCGTCGTCCTGAATGCCCAGCAGG
>Ga0255184_1000214_pt1 | contig 19914 bp, 18 predicted proteins | sample Miss_Cont_RepA_0_FD_189954 | JGI IMG/M metagenome (GOLD analysis project Ga0255184, IMG submission 189954) | Freshwater microbial communities from Mississippi River, Louisiana, United States - Miss_Cont_RepA_0h | ecosystem: Environmental > Aquatic > Freshwater > River | place: USA: Louisiana...
ACCACTGCTCCAGACACGATTGTTTGGGCCTGTCCCAGATTGCCAGGGGCAGATACCGTCTGTTGGACAATGGGGGTGGCCGTGTATTGCTCGACCGATGGTGCGCTCGGGCTTACAAAGTCGGGGCCAACCGCACAGCCTGCCAATCCAACGAGCGCGAGGCTTGCGACTAGTTTTTGCAGACGGTACAGATGGTGTAAGGGATCCGAGGTCCGTTGCTCGTGGGTGTGTGTTGTTAGCTGTGTGGTCTTCATGTCATTCTCAAATCGGGTCGGTGGTGACGTTGGGCATCAGTGATTTCAGTGGAATCCAAGGCCTTGGCCGGCCTCTTCGTGCGTGATGCCGTCACGGATGTGGTAAATCCGTTTGAACGTCGGGATGATTTTTTCGTCATGGGTGACCACGATGATGGCGGTTTCAAACTTTGCGGCCATGTCATTTAAGATTCGGATGACGGCCATCGCCCGTTCGGAATCGAGTGGTGCGGTGGGTTCATCAGCCAGAATCACAGGCGGTCGATTAACCAGGCCACGGGCAATCGCCACGCGTTGCTGCTCACCACCCGATAGTTGCGAAGGCATCGCTTTGGCACGATGTTGCACATCAAGTGCCGTCAAAAGATCGAGCGCTTGCTGGCGGGCCTGGTTGTTCGGCACGCCAGCCAACATGGGCAACAGCGCGACGTTGTCGATGACGTCCAGAAACGGGATCAGATAAGGTGCCTGAAACACGAACCCGATCTTGTCACGCCGTAGTGCCCGCAAATCCCGTACCTTCCACTTGCCGTCAAATATCACTTCATCGCCCAGCGTCATGCGGCCCGCGGTGGGGTCAATCACAGCGCCTAAGCACTTTAACAAGGTGCTTTTGCCTGATCCTGATGGGCCGATCAGGCCAACCACTTCGCCAGGCGCCACAGACATGTTCACGCCTTTGAGTGCATCGACGGCTGTGTCACCGTGGCCGTAGCGCTTGGTGAGTCCTTCAATCAGTATGCCGTTGCCTGCCATGTCAGCCTCCAATCGCTTCGGCCGGATCGACCTTTAGTGCCATTCGAATTGCCACCAGACTGGCCAATACACAAATGACCATGACTGCCACAAAGCCAATGACGGCATCCATGGGCATGAGCAGCACATATTTGGGAAACAAGGGCGCGGCAAATGAAGCGGTTATGCGGCCCACCACAAATCCGATCACGCCCAATGCCACTGCCTGTTGCATGATCATGCTGGCGATGGTGGTGTTTCGGGTACCGATGAGTTTGAGTACTGCGATTTCACGGATCTTGTCCATGGTGAGCGAATAAATGATGAAGGCAACAATCGCTGCGCTGACGATCGCCAAAATCACGAGAAACATGCCAATCTGCTTGGAAGAAGTGGCAATTAACTTGCCAATCAGTATCTCCTCCATGTCGGCCCGTGTGTAGACCGTCAGTCGTTTGGAGCGCTCAATGTCTCGCGCGACATCTTCCGGGGAGTAACCCGGTGCGAGCCTGACCAGCACCGCATTGACAAATGCATTGGTGCTTTGCGAATCGATCACGGCATCAAGTAGCCCGGGCACGCCAGGGCGGTTGAAAGCCGGGTTTGATTCGGTGCGGCGCCGGCTGGCCCAAATGGCATCGTTGTCTTTTAAGAACTGAGCTTCCTGGGCGTCTTTGAGTGCGATGAACACCATCGGATCGCCACTCGAAGACACCATCCGGCGGGTAAGGCCCACCACTGTGTATTGGTTGCGGCGAATCTTGATCACATCACCAATCTGAAACCCCGTGGCAATATCGGCGACTGCCTCGTAGTGACCGCGGGTAATGTGTCGGCCAGCCACGAGATACGGTGGCCATCCGGGCGTAGCACCCGGCTCGCCGGCGGCAATGCCCACAGCCATGGCACGTACATCGGCTTCGCCCTTGCGAACCTGCATGGTGAGGTAGGTAATGTTGGCGGCCTGCTCAACACCAGGCATGCTCGCAATGCCGCGATAAAGGTCGTCGTTAATGGACGACGATTCGGCATAAGGCCCTAGTGTGTCTTGCTGTACCACCCACATGTCTGCACCGGTGTTGTCTAGCAGTGCTTTGCCGTCCGCCACCATGCCGCGATAAACGCCTGCCATGACGAGCGTGACACCGATCAGCAATCCAAGGCCCACGCCGGTGAAGACAAACTTACCCCACGAGTGCAGGATGTCACGGCCAGCTAGGCTGATCACTGTTGGGCTCCTGCAATGTCTGCCACCACCCGGATCGGACTGTCGGCTTTCAGTTCAGCATCGCTGTAGACCACGATCTCATCGCCTTCGGCTAGCCCGTCAAGCACCTGTACGTTACCGTCAAGGTCGCTCACGCCAAGCCTGACTGGCGTGCTTTGCAGGTTGCCAGCTACAACTTTCCAGACAATCGGTTGGCTGCCGTTTCGACGAAGTGCTGCATTAGGAATGGCGATGGTTTGAGGTTGCCCGCTTAGTTTGATGGTCACCTCGGCGAGCTCGCCGATTGGTGGCAACTGTTGTGGTGTTTGGGTAAATGACACTTTGGCCAGCATTTCCTCGGTCACCGCATCAGCCAAAGGCTCGACCCGGGTGACGATGCCCTCTAGCGGTTGCCCACGGCGCGATCGCAAGACGATCTCAGCGGGTTGGCCTTGGGTCAAGCCAGTGGCATTGATCTGGTCAAACCGGGTGTTGATCCAAAGGCTGTCGGGATCCATGATTTCAATGACGGTCTGGCCAGCCACCACGGTGGTACCAGGCTCGACATCGCGTTTGACGACCAAACCATCGATGGGTGCGGTGAGCTTTAGATTGTCACGTTGGGCTTGCAGGCCAGCGCGTTCGGCCGTGACCCGTGCTAGTTCGCGTGTGGCGATATCGAGTACGGCTTGTGTCAGGCGCAACTCTTGTTGCTTGGTGGCTAGAACCTCTTGACTGGTGGAACGCGCCGCAAACAGATCTTCATAGCGTTTGGCCTGAGTCTGCGCGAACTCAAGCCTTGCTTGTGTTTCCGCCAAGCTGGCAGAAGCACGGGCAATGGCAGCATCTTGTGCGGCAAGCCGATCATCCAAGTCGATGGCATCCATTTCACCGAGCAGTTGGCCAGCCTTAACCGAGTCGCCTACATCGACGGTAATAGTTTCTAGACGTCCGGCGTAGGTTGGGCCTATCGCATGTCGAAACCGGGCTTGAACCGTGCCAATGCCAAAGAGCGATGGCTCGAGAGATTTTGATTGAACGGATGCCACGGTGACAGTCACAGGCGCAAGCGGGCCTGAACGCAGACCAACATAGACAAAGACAACAATCAGTGGCACGAGCACAGATAACAACGCCAGTGTGCGGCCTTTAATAGGCAGAGATTGCAAAAGAGATTTCATCGACAGGCTCCGTTGCCCAAAAGGGGCAACTTATTGAACTGTCTTTATTCTGAGGTGCGAACCCGGCTTTGTCAGACTAGTTTGGTAACGCAGTGTGACAAGAACCCGCCTTGTCAACTAGGGTCACAAAATAGTGGAAATTTGATCTTCTGCTGCAAAGAATGTTGTTGTAAACAAACAGCTTAACCATGCGGTCTCCCTTGACCGACATTGGTGCCACGGTTTCAAGATAATCAGGAGCTGGCCGAAAAGGATTTGCCCTAACTTAGTTGTGGCCAATTCGGTTGGTACACTAAAACAAGTGGTCGAAATTACAATGCCAGGTGTTATACTTGCACCTGGATTTCCAATCGCCATCCGTCTCAAACTGGATACTGACGGCAAACGTAGCAACCCACGGTGGAGACGCACCGACATTGAGAAATGGGTCACAGAGCATCTTTCACAGCGTCGACTGCGCGGTGGCCGCCCACGTCAGCAGACCCTAATGTGACGGCGAAATCGACACCATGTCAAAAACGGGCATGCAAGATCAGTCTGACCTGCTTTTCCAGATTGTCCCTGTTGCGCCCTGCTGACACCGAAGTGAAATTTTGTGTGGGGAAGATTGTTTTTTCCCCAAATCGACGCAAACCCTTTATTCATGCGGCTTTTGTGTCCGGCCCCGGGCACCAGCAACTTGGCCACGTTTCTTAGTGTGCAAAATATTCCCAAGATCCTAATACTGGCTGGTCCTAATGGGGCTGGCAAAACGACTTTCGCCAGGGAGTACGTGCGAAAAGTTCTGGGGTTCAGGCGTTTTGTGAATGCCGACCTAATCGCGACAGGCATGTCCCCCTTTGATCCATCTCTCGCTACCATTTCAGCGGCGAGGGTGATGCTTGGCGAAATCAAGCAATTGGTGAAAGAAAAGGAAAGTTTTGCGCTAGAGACCACCCTATCGGGGTTAGGGTATGCTCGTCACATCCCGACTTGGAAAAATGCTGGCTACCAAATATCCTTGATTTTCTTATCGCTTGAGTCCAGTTCCATCGCCAAAAAACGTGTCAGGAACCGAGTCAAACAGGGTGGTCACGATATTCCAGTCGCAACGATTGAGAGAAGATTCGAATCTGGATTGAAAAATTTTAATGAAAGGTACAAGCAGATCGTGGATGACTGGCAACTGTATGACAATACAGGAATCAAGCCGGAGTTGATTGATTGGAAAAAGTGAAATCATGAAGACCAAAAAATCCCAGCCTCCTAAACATGTATTGGAGGTTTTGAAGGCACTCAAGCGCGCAAGCAAATTAGCCCGCAAGGTCTCTCAGGCGACCGGTACACCTTTCATTTATATGCGTGATGGCAAAATTATCAAAGAGATCGTGAGTAAATCTTGATGATGAACGATCGGTTTCAGCCAACCTGAGTATTCGCTCTAGGTGATCTTTAGTTTTCAGAGCCGTTGGCGACAAGGTCAGCAATTTGCCTACAACTTTCGTCAGATTTGCATTTACCCGCAACACTTCGCCTGTTCGGCTACATCCCCCAGACCGAACACTTGGGCTTGCCGGTTTGCGGACAGCCACACGTCTCCAAAATCTGGGGTGTGGCAAAACAGCACCCTCTGAAAGTAACTGCATACCGATACGAAGAAAAAGGAAAAGTGGTGAGGGTGGTTGAAGCGACGTTGATTGGCTAGCCTAAATCATCCACTCAGGGTGTTTGATCGCATTGTAAAAACAACACATTCGGCATCCAAGCCGTCTGATGTTTTTTAACTTCTGGTGCAGTCGCGGACAAAAACAATTAACACAAGTTTGGGCGCGTCAACCAGCCGGTGGATTCCGGTGGCGTTCCGGATCGCGCGAACTCGGTCCACAAGACCCGAGCCTGAAAGCCCAGTCGTTCGATTTCTTCTTGATTCGCTCGACCTAGCATCGGCGCCCCCTCCCAGACCGGATAGCTCGCAAACAACAGGGGCAATTCGATGCAGTGACAAGTACCGAAAGGGCTGCCCATCGGATGCCACTCGTTTTGGTAGAGTGAAACCGCAACACCGTTGTCGCGCAATCTGGCGGCATAGGATCGAGCAGGGGCAGAGAAAATTTCGCTTGTGAGCTCTTGCGTTTGCACCTTGTCATCCATACTGCCGTAGGCCTGCTCGGGATGCTTCAGCGCAACAAATGGAGCAGCATCGTCCTTACCCCAGCCAATCAATACGTCAAGCTTTGAGCCAGGACCCACGGTAAAGGCATTCGGATCACCCATCGGCCGAAATGGCAAACCCACATTTGAGTTCGCCATCACTTTAGCCTGCGCCATGAGGATGTCATCAACACTCGCCTCTAGCGGAGATTGCCCTAAGAAGTCCATGAATTCTCGAGCAACGAGTGTTGCTCGCGCCGCATCGAACGCCTCACCCAACGGAGCACTTTGGATGATGGCACGCCGAACGGGTGCTCGATCTGGTGTGGCCAGAATCGAGGCGACAGAATGCCCGCCAGCAGACTGACCGAATATGGTGATGTTCTCGGGGTCACCACCGAACTGCTCGATATTTTCATAGACCCAGCGCAGTGCTGCAAGCTGATCCTGCAGGCCTGGGTTGATCGTTCCCAGTTCGGGGGCATATAAATAACCAAAGGCGCCAAGACGATAATTGATCGTGACGATCACAACATCACCATCTTGTGCCAATCGCGCGGCATCGTTCCATTGCTCCTGCCCGCCTCCTGTGATGAAGGCACCACCATGAATCCACAACATGACTGGCCGACAGCCCTTGAGATCAGGTGTAAAAACAGACAAAAGCTGGCAATCCTCCGACATGTCCCGCTTGACTTTTGGAGAGCCCATGATGAAATCCACTCGGGACGGGCTTTGCGGACAAACAGGGCCTGGCCGAGTCGCATCGAGCACACCAGTCCAAGGCGGTGCAAGATCAGGAGCTTGAAAACGCGCTGCTTTGGCGTATGGCACAGCATGAAATACGCTCAAGGCACCAAGATCAAGGCCACATAACTGACCTTGATGAAGTTTGACCGATACCATGTTTTCCTCATCACCCTTAGTTAGCTTCGTTGATACTGGCGTGGTGATGATGTTGTCGATAGCTTTGACACATGCTTTACCAAACCCGGATGAATAACTTGTTATAACGCTTAGTGTATTGGAACCAAAACCATAAAGAGAGATCGTGACTCAGTTTTGATATTGAACGATCGGTTTCAGCTTACCTAAACAAACAGCCCCCGAATCATCCTTATGTCCACAGCCAGCGTTGCACGGCTGCTCCTGCTTTCAGCAATCTGGGGCGCATCGTTCTTGTTCATGCGTGTAAGTGCGCCGTTTTTCAGCCCGACTGACTTGATTTTTTGGCGGGTGGGACTGGGTACTGCCTTTCTGTTTGCTGTCTCGCTGTTTCTGGCCAAGCGGTTGCAATTGCGTGAATACTGGAAACATTACCTGATCCTGGGACTGTTCAACGCAGCCATCCCGTTCTCGCTGTTTGCATTTGCTGCCAAAACAGCCTCCGCCTCGTTGCTGTCGATTCTAAACTCGACAGCCCCCATCTGGGCGGCACTGATCGGTCATGTGTTATTTAAAGTGGAAACCAAACCTCAAGCCTGGATCGGCATGGTGATTGGCTTGCTTGGGGTTGGCCTGTTGATCGGCATGGAGTCCTTAGCCTTGCCTGAGGGTGGGCTGCTGGCCATTTTCGCTGCGCTGGGTGCAACCTTCTGCTATGGCGTGGGAACCCACTACGCCAAGCGGGCAAAAGCCAATGATGCCTTCTCGAACGCACATGGCAACATGTGGGGCGCCACCTTGCTGCTGGCGCCATTTTTCCTGTTATCCAACCAATCGACCACGCCACTCCCCCTCTCCGTCGTCATCTCCATCCTGCTTCTCGGCGTGTTGTGCAGTGGTGTGGCTTTCTTGCTGTACTTCAGGCTTGTCGAGGATATTGGCGCCACCTCGGCCTTGACTGTGACGTTTTTGATCCCCGTGTTTGGGGTGTTTTGGGGTGTCGTGTTTCTCGGCGAGAATGTTGGCTGGCACAGTGTCTTTGGCACAGCGTTGATTTTTCTTGGACTGTCTCTGGTCACCGGGCTGGGAAACCGTTTTTTCAGGAAACAATGATCAAAACACCTGTTGTCACCAAATCACCCCACTCAGAACAGCGCACCGAGTGGTGTTGAGCCAACCAGGAACTCACTGTTTGTTCTGCTCAGACTGACGCCGTTGAGATCTCTCGGCGCTTGGCATGACCTTTGGTCGGGGCAAGTGCATCCGCCACACAATCCCAAGCGCTCTGAGGACCATTGCAACGACCAGCGCTGCCAGTGTCACCCAAATATTGTTCCAATTCAGCACCGTGCCCAGCACATAGACGGCAGACCCGGCAAGTGCTGCTGTCGCGTAGAGCTCACCGTACAAAATCGTTGGTCGCTCATTGACGATCACATCACGCACCAATCCGCCAAAACACGCGGTAAACATTCCAAACACGGGGGCAAGAAAGGGGGAGACCTCCTTTTCCAAGGCCAGTGAGGTGCCAATCACAGCAAACGTGGCCATTCCAATCGCGTCTGCCCAAAGAAAGATCGCATCAAGACGAACGAGGTGTTTGAGAAAAAAGAAACTGAAGATCGCCACACTGGTCGTGATCAATAGACCGGAGGGATCACTGACCCACGTCACTGGCAGCTTGCCAAGCAAGACATCACGAAGTGTCCCGCCTCCGAGGCCAACCACAGCTGCCAGAACGATCATGCCGAAAATATCAAAGCGCTTTCTCGCAGCAGATATCGCGCCAGTCAATGCAAACACGGCGGTGCCGATCGCACTGAGCGGATCGATGAGGTCAACAGTCAACATGAGGGTTATCTTTGTGGCGGGAAACGAAGTTCGTTCCAAACTTGTCGGTCTGGCAAGGCTGGATGACGAAAGTGTTCAATCTGTCATTCAGCGCCCTCAGGGCATTCGCTCGTTTGGCTAAAAGAGGCTGACCAGTAATCTTAACTGGTTAACACCTACGCAGTGATCGTATTCCAAATATCTTGTGAAGGGCAAATTTTCCTCCCATCACCGAAAAACTGCTGCAGCATGTAGTCAAAAAATTTCCGCAGCTGTGAAATCAACCAATACACACCACGCGTACTCAGTTTACGCGGATGATCAAACGTCTCGATGAGAATGGCTGATCAATCGATACAAGGCACTTGACCTTGTGAGGTGGTCTGTCATGGCTTGCGCTGCAGCCTCTGGATCCCCTCTGGAAATGGCATCCAGGATGCATTGATGTTCGCTCAGGGTAACCGTCTCAGCGCCTGAGGCGATGACACTGGAAACGTAGTGTTCACTTGCCCAGTCAAATAAGGCCTCAACAATCGCTGGAAAAATGGGGTTGCCACTGATGGTGGCGATTTCGCGGTGAAACGCCATGTCACAGCGAATGAACTGCTGCTGATTGCTAATGGCTGCATGTTGATCCGCAAGTCGCTTTTGCAACCGAACCACATCGTCGGCGAGAGCCTTTTGCGCAGCGATGCGCGCCATGCCTGTTTCCAGAAACAAGCGAGCTTCCTTGACATTTTCCAACGTACCAGGCTGTGTTCGCAAAAGATGACGGGCGCCCCCTGCAATTTGCCGAATGAGTTCTTCGGCCGTTGGAGTGACGATGCGCGCCCGCTCGCCATGGCTGATTTCCAGAATGCCTTCTCGCTCCAGCGTCTGCATTGCCTCACGGATAGCGGGCCGACCGACACCGTAGTGCTCCATCAACTCGCGCTCGGATGGCAAATGGTCACCCAGAGAAAACTCTCCGCTGCGAATCCTTTCGCGCAAGCGATCCAGCACCTCGTGAGACAGCTTTTTTTTCTGGATTTTCATGTGGCGATACCATGAAGAGCTGTACCAAAAAATGAGACTCCGCCCATCTGGCCTCCCTTGAGCACGATTTCCAATCCATTCATCCTGGGATTGTCTGATGCGGCTCTACACAATGGAGCCCCAGGTTCCAAGCCAGCCATCACCGTCAGCGCTTCGATGCCCAGTGTACTAGCAACCTCACCGGAACTGTCACCACCTGCGAGGACCACCCGTTGAATCGTGGTGGACTCAATCACTGACTTCATGACGTGGGCGAGGGCCTGGCCAATCATGACGTTCGCTTCCGAACGCAACATGCCGGCAATTGCCGCCAACTGATCAAAGCCACGAACAGATTCATCCTCTGGTCCCTCAGCAGAGAAGACTACAACGCTTTTGCCAGACTGGAGGGCATTACATGCCAGTCCGACAACGCGCTGGATTTCTGTTTTTTGTAATGCTGGATCCAGCACTTTTTTCACATCGAGTCGTTCGGTCTGAAAACCATGTTCCCTGGCCCAGCGTATCTGCAATGCTGTCGCAGGAGAGCAGCTTCCACTGACGACCGCAATTTGGCTGGCTGCGCGCGCCGGCTCTAGCTCAGACGATTGAGGCAGCCAGCCAAGACTCTTCCAGTAGGCTGCCAACGCATATTCGAGGCCAGACGAAGAGGCCGTGAATACGCCCTCTCCGCGCCCCTCCCACGCCAAGCGTCCTGACTCGACAAGCGTGTCCTCATCCATCACGTCTAGTAGCACGACAGGAACATCCTTGCCTTGCATCTGTTGCAACTTGGCGTTGCCATGTCCTGCTTTCAAGGCGGGCATGTCGATCAGCTCGATTCGACGTGTCGTCTGCAAGCCGAGATGCACACGCAAGTCAGACTCATGCATAGGTGTCACCGGATGACGTGACATCGTTGGATGACGATCCAGTCGCCAGCCCTGTCCATCGTAGGCCGCAAATAAATGGCCAAACATCTGATATCGCTTGAGTCTCGGCGCGCCCACCACCATGGGTGACCACTTGCCTTTCATCAATGGCACACCGATGTCGATTGCCTTTCCAATCGATCCCACTTGTGGTGAAGAGTCAAAGGTCGAGCAGACTTTGTATTGCAGAATTGGGGCACCCAACGATGCCAACTGCTCAAACGCCCGGGCTAAATTCTGCTCCATCCATGCTGGATCTTTGCCACGAGACGTTCCTGCGAGCCCAATGCAACGGACACCTTGGAAGTGTTTGATCCAGTGGGCAGAGGGCTCACGCAACAAAAGAACTGTCGGGACACCTGCAGCGGTAAATGCTTCCATCAGATCTGTTGATCCCGTGAAGTCATCACCGTAGTACGCCAGCAGCAAACCCTCAGGCAATTGGGTGGCTGTCACGGTCACTTCCAGAACCCCAGCGCTGCTGACAGTGCTGAAGAATGCTTGGCGTGATCGTGCAGATCCACACCTGTCATGGCCGCCTCCCAGGAGGCACGCAGTGCCTCCACGCCTGCACGCACACCATCTGGGTGTCCAAAAATTCCGCCGCCAACCGTATGGATCAGGTCTGCCCCACCCAAGACGCGGTAGGTCTCTCGGGCCTGCAACCCTGTTTGCCCTGAACTGAACACCGGCATGGCAGACATGGGCATATCAGCTGCAAGTGGCTGGAGAACAGCTCGCGCCGCCTCAACCACGCTCTCATCCGGCTCGCTGAATTTGTTCCCCAACCCATTCACGTGCAAGTGATCGGCTCCAGCCATGCGCCATATTTTTTGCCAGGGTCCATAGTCCCACCCAAGCGCCTCTGCACGAGACAGGTAACCCCAGCCCGCTCGATGTGCATGGATGGGCAGCTGTGAATGCTCCCGCAAGGCACGCATCCCCACTAGGCCGATCGAATGCATGCAGACCATGACACATGTGCCTCCCTGCTCCAGTACCAGATCGTGTCTGCGCTTCATCTCGTCCAGCTCACCTGTCAGGTTGAACGCCACCATGGCTTTTTTGCCCGTTCGGTCGGCAGCCTCGTTGACCACACGCATGACTGCGCGAACTCGCTCGTCAAACGGGCAGTAGCCCCCGTTTGCTTGCAACTCGTCATCCTTGATGAAGTCGATTCCAGCATCGACCAGCAGCTTGGCCTGCTCAGCAGTTTCGCTAGGATTTAATCCGACACTTGGCTTGATGATCGTTCCAATCAATGGCCCGCGATGGACTCCCGAAAACAGCCTCGTTCCTTCAATTCCAAATGCTGGACCGGGGTTGGCGCGGATCATTTCCTGTGGCAACTGAATGTCAACTACTCGCAATCCCGATACGCACTTCAACTCGAACAAGTTGCCAGCAATCGTTGACAACAGCATCGTCAGGGATGGACCAATATTTTCCAAGGGCCATGACAAGGTCAGCAGGCATCGTGTGAATGGGCCGTCTGGATGGCGGTATCTGCCAGACAACGATGGCTCGTGAACCTCCTCCAGAACCTGGATCGACTCGACACGCGCTCCGGATCTCTGCTTGAGCGCGGGCGTCTCGTTGGGTAATGCAACAAAGGTACCGCTGGATTGCTCTCCTGCAATGATTTCCGCAGCCAACTGGGGTGGCTCATCGGTTTCAAGCCAATATGTTGCAAAGATGCGTGGTGACATAAGCGTTCAGGCAATCAATCGTTAAAAAAGGCCGTCTGTACAGATAACAGACGGCCTGCATCCAGATGATGCTAGGTTATCACTTCACAGCTTGTATGGCAGCGATGTTGTCTGCACCGAATTCCTTGGCAAACTGAACGTAAGCAGGTGCCGCCGCCTTGCGGAAACTATCGCTATCAACCTTCTCGGTGACTTGCATGCCATCCTTTTTCAGGATCGCGATGCCGTTTGCCTCATCGTCGTTTACCTTTTTGCGCTGAGCGAGTGCAGCTGCCTTGGCCGATTCGACAAACACTTTTTTATCGCCATCCGACAGCTTTTTCCAGACGTTTGGCGAAAGAATGATGACAGCTGGCGAGTAAACGTGACCAGTTAGGGAAAGGTATTTTTGCACCTGTGAAAATTTGGCAGACAAAATCACAGGAATCGGATTTTCCTGTCCATCGACAGTGCCTTGCTGCAGCGCGGTAAATAGTTCAGGAAAAGCCATAGGCGTCGGCAAAATGCCAAATGTCTTGTAGCCATCCATGTGTACCTTGTTTTCCATAGTACGCATCTTCAGTCCGGCTGCATCCTGTGCGCTCACGATCGGTCGCTTGTTGTTAGTCATGTGGCGAAAGCCATTCTCAGTCCAAGCCAAACCTATTAATCCCTTTGCTTGCATTTTGGCCAGCAGGTCATTGCCAACTTTTCCATCCATCACTTTACGTGCGTGGTCATAGTCACGGAATAGGAATGGGATATCAACAATTTTCGTGTCTGGTACAAAATTACCTAATGGACCTGTCGAGGTATTGACCAAATCCAGCGTGCCGAGCTGCACTGCTTCGATCATCTCTCTTTCTCCACCAAGAGCACCATTGGGAAACTGCTGACACTTGTAGCGACCTTGTGTTCCTTTTTCTATACCTTCGCAAAATGCGCTTGACCCAACCCAGTAGTGCGATCCAATCGCCGGCGTGTAACCGATTTTCAAGACGGTTTGGGACAATGCTGGCACCGCCGACATCAGTAACCCTGCAGTGATTGCGTGATGAATGATGGATTTAATTTGCATGGTGTGTCTCCTCTGTTGGTGATTGTGACTGCGTTGTTATGTAATGCGTCTGATACTTTCGGCAATCTCTTCGTGGTCAAATACTTTTTTCCAGTCGTCCCGCATGAGCCTGGGCTTGCCAAAGGTGATGGCCTTGTTGCAAGCATCCGAAAACTTTCCTGGAATTTCCTGGAAAATCACTGCTGACAGGATCGTCATATGGCCGAGCAAAAAGTCTCTTGCGGCCTGGGCAGGCACCCCTCGAGCAACGACTTCATCCATGGCCTCTCTCATGACATCCAGCAACGTGGCGCAAACGGTTTCAGATAGGCCTGGTTCAAGCAGGGCCATTTGCTCAACGGTCAACCGATAGGATCTGAGGATGGGTGCATAGATCACTTTGGCAATCTGCTCTCCCAAGTCAAAGCTTTGATCTGGCCCTTGCATCAGGGCGCTGACGATCGACTGTTTGGCGTGTCCGCCACCGAAATAATCCTTGCGCGCCTCAGGTGTGGTCTCGTCGTTGAAAATCGGTGGGTGGCAAGGGTGGGTCACAAAATAGGTCAAGTCATCCCGCTTCGGAAGATGACCTGCAAACGGTGCAGCCGCATCCAACGTGATCACCATCGTGCCCGGCTTGAGCTGAGGGGAGATGTCATGTGCAATCTTGCCGATCAGGGTGTCTGGTACGGCAAGGACGACGACCTGGGCGTCTGCCAAACCTTTTTCAATGCTGACACAGTCCAGACCAAGCTCTGACTTGAGTCGATGTCGCCCCTCGGGGCTCACTTCGATATGACTGACTTGAAAATCCGAATTCATCAGGTTTTTGGACAACCTGACTCCCATCTTGCCACCTGCACCGAACAGTGCGATTTTGGTCGACATCCCCAGCTACTCCAAAAAAATAGATCAAGATTGATGCGTGGAAACAGCAAAATATAGTAACTGGTGTAATGGTATGACAAGTTAGGAAAAATTGCATGACTTTTAAAAGATCACCGATGAACTTGATCAAGATCCTGCAGACCCAAGTAACGGATGGAGAAGCGCCAAAAACAAAACGATGTCTGCATTGCCGCGTGGGTTTACTTCCTCAGTAGTCGAACCAGCTCAGGAATTGTGGCCTGCGGCTCTTGGTTTGCACCCTCAGCAAAGGTGTTTTTGGCAGCCTGAGCCATGACAGAGTAAGCACCTGCTTGCTCAGCCATGGTGTGATAGTAGGTGAGATCTTTCAATCCGTTGGGCAAGGAGAATCGGAATCCCGAGTCGTCACCGCTCTCAATGTAGGGACGCATGCGGTTGAGCACGACGCCATCACCGCCTCCTTTGGAGAGCACCTCCAAAAAAACCGCTTTGCCCACGCCTGACTTTTCAGCGCAAGCCGCTGCCTCTGCAAGAATCGCAGCAAACCCCATCGACACGAAGTTGTGCAGCAGCTTCATCTGATGCCCGGATCCAACTGCACCGGCGTAGGTCACGTTCTCAGCAAACGCGCGCAACAAGGGCTCCTGCTGCTCGAACAAGCTCTCCTCGCTGCCAACAATGAGATTGAGGCGGCCAGCCGCGGCCTCCTTGGGAGTGCGCGTCATAGGCGCATCCATGAATCTGCCTCCCTTGGATTCGATATCGTGCGCAATCCGTTGCGAGGAGGAGGGAATGGCGGTTGAGCAGTCAATCACGACTGTGCCGGGTCGCAAGTTCGACAACAAGCCATCCTCGCCATACACGACAGCCTCAACCTGGGGCGTGCCCGTCACGCAAAGAATGATGACCTCTGCGAACTTGGCCACATCGGCAACAGAGATACCCGGCTTTGCATCAAGAGCAATGAGATCACCAACAGGCTGGTTGCCCGGGTGATCCAGAAAGGTCAACGGATACCCGTTTTTGAGAATGTTGAGCGCTATACCGTGGCCCATCATGCCAACACCAATCACACCAACTTTTTGTCTGTTCATTTGCAGCCACTCAAACGATCTACCATTCACTCAAGCCAACTTGGCACAAATCGCATCTGTCACTGCCGAGCAGGTTGCCGATCCGCCCAGATCCCCAGGAATCACTCGCCCCTCGCTCAACACGACCTCCACAGCCTGCTCAATGCGATCAGCTGCCTGCGTCATGGATACGTCCTGATGGCGTGTGCCAAGCCATCTCAGCATGAATGCGCCGGAGAGAATCGTTGCCAAGGGGCTGGCGAGGTTTTGACCTGCAATGTCCGGTGCAGACCCGTGAGCCCCCTGAAACAAAGCGTGATGGTCACCAATCTCGGCTGAGGGCGCAATTCCCATCCCACCAACAGTGGCGGCACCCAGGTCAGAAATAATATCGCCAAACATGTTTTCTGCCACGATCACATCATAAAAATCGGGTCGCTTGACCATGTGCACCGTGATGGCATCGACGTAGGCATAGTCCATCTCCACGTCCTGGAAATGCTGGCCCACTTCATTGCAAACATGCCTGAAAAAGGCATAACTGCGCAAAATGTTGGCCTTGTCACAGACGGTCACCCGCCTTTTGCCGTCTTTGGGGGCGCCAGAGCGAGAGCGTGAAAGTTCAAAGGCAAAGCGGGCGATCCGCTCTACGCCTTTGCGCGTCATCACAATGGTGTCGGTGGCCACCTCGTCACGCAATAACACTCCACCACCGCGACTGGCATAAAGCCCCTCAGTATTTTCGCGAATGATCACATAGTCGATCGCACCTGTCTTAAGGTTCTTGAGCGGTGAGAAAGCGGGCTGGTAGAGCTTGATCGGCCTGACGTTGGCATACAAATCGAGCTTGAAACGCAGGTCCAAGTGCAAGCCATTGCCCACCTCGGTGCCATCTGGATACGTGACGCCAGGCAAGCCTGCTGCACCATGCAGGATGGCATCTGCGGCCTTGCAAGCTGCAAACGTTTCATCATCCAGCACCCTGCCAGACCGGCGATAGTGCTCGGCACCACCAGGATAGTCCTGAACATCCAGTTGTCCAGAAACGGTGGCAGCCTTTAGCACCTTGACGGCAGCCTGGCAGACCTCTGGGCCAATGCCATCACCCTCTATTGTTGCAATCTTGTATGGACGCATAGGATCTTTCAACTCAACGGATCAAAAGCTGCAAAGCTGCAGCAAGGGTTAATCGTAAAACTGTACGCCCGTTTTCAGGGTCTTGATTTGGCTGTCGTCATGACCAAACAGGATCTGTGCGCCGCGATTGCCGATACGCCGAATCTCATCCATGGAGGATGCTGTGAGATCTTGGTCCCAAATGTTTTTCGGCAAAACCTCCTGCTCCAGGTTTTCTCGAATGGGCACCGAGTCAGATGCCAGAAAAAACTCACCTGACGTTGGCAGGCTGACCATTGCCCCGATCATGCCTGGCGTGTGGCCAGGGACCGATAGAAGGACGATTCTGCCATCATTGAACAGATCCTTTTGGCCCGTGAATGTCTCGAGAGGGATCTCGTTTTTCCAGTCAACTGGCAAGTAACCCATTTTTTCCGCGCCCTCCACGCTGGCTGCCTCGAGCTCTTTGGCATGGCAAATGATCGTTGCTTTTTTAAAAAAGGCGTTGCAGCCACAATGGTCAGAATGGAAATGGGAATTGACAACCAGATCGATATCAAATGGCGTTAACCCAACTGCAGCGAGCTCATCGATGACATTGTCCGCCGGCGTGCCCACGGGCTTCATGAGTTTTGCCATGCCTCCCCAGCGACTTTCGGCATCGGTCAGTGTGGATGGATGACAGCCGGTATCAAATAACACGTTGCCTTGAGGGTGCCGCAGCAAGTAACAACTGACCGGCAACTCCACCAGCAGATCCTTGGGCAAAGCTGGCAAAAACACATTTTTGCGCATTTGCAAGCGGCCTCCGGACAGAATGTGCATTCTCATGTTTGTCTCTCCCTTACTTATATCATCGCCACACCTGCCAGACCACCCATACCAGGACGACGAGGTAGCAAGCAACAAAAGCGCCTCGGAATCTTTTGTCGAGATTAATGGCCGCTTTTTCAGAGTGAACCTGGCGATGTTGCACCACAATCACGGCAAAAACATTGAAAAGACACATGACCAGCAACAGAAGGTAGAGATAATCGATCAATATCGTATTGATCTGCCCCAACTGCGAGTCCATGGCAACCAATAGAAAAGTTGTGGCGATCGCCACGCCAATCGTCAATGCCACCCGCTCACCAATGATTTTTCCTCTGATGAAAAATGAAGCATACAGAAGAGCAGACAGTGCAGCGAATGGCAACAGATTTTTCGCCAAGGCAGTCAACAACGTTCGTCTGATCTCGACACTGACTTGAAATCCGCTCAGTTCGCGCTGACTAATGTCATTCGACAGGGGGCTGCCCAACCCGGATCGTGTCACGAGATTTTCCCGTCGTGCCGTCGTGTCAAAACCAGTCCATTGCTTCAGGCCATCAAATGCAGTTGGATCAGTCAACCCGAGCCTGCCTTCGCCAAGTCCCAAATGATCGATGGCATAGACCACCTCATTCAAAGAAGCTTTGCGGTTGAAAAACGAGATGTTCAGGGTGTGATGATCAAAGGGGAATTTATATAAATCAAAATCGGTCCCAAATTTTCCCTTCACTTTCCACAACTTGTAGATCGCCCCGTCTCCGTACTCGATTTCCTCTACGGGTTCGTCAGCACGAAATTGATGTTTGTTTTCGTCTTCGACTTTGGATGGAAAAATGATGTCGGCAGGGTCCTGCGTGCCATATCGATCGCCTCTGGCGTACCGCATCCACAGATAAAAATCTGCCTGAAACGTCCGGTTGGCCATGTTGATGTCACTGATGCTGTTCAAGTAGACACCAGAGTAGGCGACTTTTTGATACGCAGTCTTTTCATTTGGCAAGGATACGATTTGGATCGGTGCTGAGACCAGGCGCCCATCCTCAAAAATGCCAACACGGATGGGTGTCATTCTGACGCGCTGGCTGTTGAACACCAATGGGCTGAGCAAGCCCCGCTTGAACTCGCTTGGGTATCTCCCTTCCGCGAGGGTCTTTGTCAGCAATTCGCGCTTGTCCCTGAGACTGCGAGAATCCCAGCCCTGTCGCTGGGAAAGATCAGTCAGTGTATTGAACACCAAACGCGACATCTCATAGCTGATGACGGCATTCCATCCTGGTGCTCGGCCAAACGACTTTTGAAAATCGGAAACAAACTGCATTGTTTCGCCGTTTACCGTGTCAAACACCACTGGCACCACTGTCGTCAAACCATCCGTAAAAAATCCAGGCTGAGCCTTTTCTTCGGGCTCATGGGCAAATCTTGCCGCAAAACTCTCCTCTCCGATAGCATCAGAACCCAAAATGGCGGCCTTGATCCCTTTTTTCCGGATCATTTTGATGATCTGCTGCGCCCCCTCATCCATCATCAACAACACATACGCATCAAATGTTTGAGCCAGCAAGGGCTCCACCTGCTTCGCCAAGTCGTGCTTTGTATCCCATTCCACCAATGTTACGTTCAATCCCTCCTGTGCCGCAGCGGACATGAACCCCGCCTTGAGAGTCTCGCCATAACTGTCTATGGACGCAATCACGGCAACCGATCGAATGTTCAGCACATGGAAAGCGTATCGTGCGAGATGAACGCCCTGATCTCCATTGGTGAACATCGTGGCAAACGTGGTGTCGTTCCAAGTGACAGAATCTGCCGTGGCACCTGCAGGCAGGCAAGCCAACCCTGCTTGGGCATAGATCCCCCCGGTGGCCTGCGCGAGATAGCTGAAGTTCGGCCCCAACACTGCCAGTGCGTGAGAGTTTGCAATTTCCTTGGCTATGGATCTGGCGATATCCTCATTGCCTTTGTCATCGTAGTATTTCAGCTTGATTCTCGAATCGGGGTGCTTGGCACTGAAATGCTTGAGCGCCAGTTCCACACCTCTCTTGTTATCCTCACCAATCAGGGAATTCGAACCTGTCAACGTGACTGGTACTGCAATCTCAATTGGCGTGGCAATTTGGGTGGCGCTCACCCACGAAGGCAACCACACGAGAAGCAACAAGGCAAAATACATCTTGCATTGTTGAAAGGGCGTCAGTCTTTGCTGAGTGACAAGCATCATGAACAAGGATTCGAGCCAGCTGTGGATGGAAAAGAAAATGAAAGATTTGTGATTAATAATAAATTTGTTTTCGAAGAGTATAACGAGCGGGCACGCCCTGCGTCTTTCCCGGAATAAAGACATGAACGCATCTTGGATCTATCTTTTTGTCGCCGGCCTGTTCGAAATTGGCTGGCCGCTCGGGCTCAAGCTGTCTGACGTTCCCGGAATGAAATTCTGGGGGATTGGCTTGGCCATCTTGAGCATGGCGCTCAGTGGCTGGATGCTTTGGCTGTCTCTCAAGGGCATTCCTATCGGAACAGCCTATGCAGTGTGGACTGGGATTGGCGCGGTGGGAACCTTTGTGATGGGAGTCGTATTTTTTGGCGATCCCAGTATCGTCACACGCTGGTTGGGAGTGGGGCTGATCACGCTTGGCGTGGTGTTCTTGAAATTGGGATCATGAACAGCTCAACATCCTGGAATGCCGGGGATCCCAACTCATCCACAGGATCCCCTGGAAACCTACCCCATTGGGTGGCAACCCTATTACGGCTTTGTCTTGGCTGGCACCTGATTGCTTCCAACTGACCTGGCTGCCTCTTTGGCCTTGTCTCGCGCCTCCTGGGTCAAGCTGTAAGCGACGTAATATTTATAGATATTGCGCACATAGGTGGTGGGTTCAGGACCGACCCGCTCAGCCACCACAATCTCCACGTTGTTAAACCACCTGTCAGGATCGAATCCTCGCTTGGCAGCCTCTTTGCGTGCCTTGGCGATGTTGCCTGGCCCCGCGTTGTAGCTAGCAAAGGCAAACAAGGGTCGGTTGCCTGGGCTGAACTTAGCATCAGGGAAAAACCTTGTCATAAGCTGGTCCATGTATTTGGTGCCCGCATGGATGTTTTGCTCGATTTTGGTGATGTCACCCACCTTCA
>Ga0255184_1000224_pt1 | contig 19346 bp, 14 predicted proteins | sample Miss_Cont_RepA_0_FD_189954 | JGI IMG/M metagenome (GOLD analysis project Ga0255184, IMG submission 189954) | Freshwater microbial communities from Mississippi River, Louisiana, United States - Miss_Cont_RepA_0h | ecosystem: Environmental > Aquatic > Freshwater > River | place: USA: Louisiana...
GCTCAAGCCTGCTGAGCAAACCCCTCTTTCCGCTCTGGCATTGGCAGAGCTGGCCACCCAGGCTGGGATTCCTCCTGGCGTGATGAACATCGTTACCGCAGATAGCGAGCGTTCGATCCAGGTTGGTAAAGTCCTGTGCGACAGCCCCATCGTGCGCAAGCTGACGTTTACGGGCTCTACGCCAGTCGGTCGCATCCTCATGCAGCAAAGTGCTCCCACCATCAAAAAGCTGTCGCTCGAGCTTGGTGGAAACGCTCCCTTTATCGTGTTCGAAGATGCCGACATCGAAGCTGCGCTAGATGGCGCGATGGCATCCAAATACCGCAATGCCGGCCAGACTTGCGTCTGCACCAACCGCTTTTATGTGCACGCCAAGGTCTACGATGAGTTCACCACCAAACTCGCCGAGCGCGTGTCTAGCCGCCTGAAAGTGGGCGAAGGCTTTGAGGAAAATGTCACGACTGGCCCACTCATCGACGAGCAGGCCATTGCCAAGGTCGAGCAGCACGTCAAGGACGCTGTCTCCAAGGGCGCCAAGGTGCTCGTCGGTGGCAAGGCACACGCCCGTGGCGGACGCTTTTACGAGCCCACGGTGCTTGCAAATGTTTCAGCTGACATGCTGTGCTTGAAAGAAGAAACCTTTGGTCCCGTTGCGCCGGTTGTCAAATTTGAAGATGAGGCCGATGTGGTGCGTCTCGCCAACAACACCGAATTTGGTCTGGCAGCGTATTTCTACAGCCGGGACATTGGTCGCGTATTCCGTGTGGCCGAGGCACTCGAGTACGGCATTGTTGGTGTTAACCAAGGCATCATTTCCAACGAAGTGGCACCCTTTGGTGGCGTCAAGCAGTCCGGCCTGGGTCGCGAAGGTTCAGTCTACGGCATGGACGACTTCCTGGAAATGAAGTACGTCCTGCTTGGCGGAATCTAAGTCCCTTCTGTTTGCAACTGTTTAAAAAAAGCGGCACCTGTTATCCAGGTGCCGCTTTTTTGTATGCCTTGATGTCGAGTGCTGTTGCAAATCCATGCACTCGTGCCGCTTGGAGGCCTATCAGGCCACGGCACCCTCGCGCGACATGCGACGACGCTCGTGCTCCTGCAGGTACCGCTTGCGCAGGCGGATGGACTTGGGTGTCACTTCCACAAGCTCGTCATCATCGATAAACTCAACGGCATACTCCAAGGAGATGCGGATGGGTGGGGTCAGATCAATGTGCTCGTCCTTGCCCGAGGCACGCACGTTGGTGAGCTTTTTTTCCTTGATCGGGTTGACCACAAGATCGTTGTCGCGGCTATGGATACCAATGACCATGCCCTCATATACTGGATCGCCGGGGCTGACGAACATGCGCCCTCTTTCCTGCAGTTTCCAGAGTGCATAGGCCACGGCCTCGCCATTGTCCTGGCTGATCAGAACGCCGTTGCGACGCTCACCAACTGAGCCCTCACGCATCGGAGCATAGTCATCAAAAATATGACTCATCAGGCCCGTGCCACGCGTCAGGGTCAAAAACTCACCCTGAAAACCAATCAGGCCACGTGCCGGAATGCGGTACTCGAGGCGTGTGCGTCCGCGACCATCGGGCTGCATGTCTTGCAGGTCGCCCTTGCGACGACCAAGCTCTTCCATGACAGCACCTTGGTGAGCATCCTCCACGTCGCAGGTCAGCAACTCAAACGGCTCATGACGCTCGCCATCGATATCCTTGAACACCACTCGTGGCCGTGACACCGCCAGCTCATATCCTTCACGGCGCATGTTTTCCAGCAGAATGGTCAGATGCAGTTCACCACGACCAGCAACCTCAAACACGGTATCGTCGTCGGTGTCACGCACGCGCAGCGCCACGTTGGACTTCAGCTCACGATCCAGGCGGTCACGCAACTGGCGGCTCGTGACAAATTTGCCCTCGCGACCTGCGAGTGGCGAGGTATTGACCATGAAGTTCATCACCAGGGTCGGCTCATCAATGCGCAGCATGGGCAAGGGCTCCATGCAGTTGGGATCCATGATGGTGCAACCAATACCGATATCCTCGATGCCATTGATCAGGACGATATCGCCGGCCTGCGCCTCGTCAACAATGACGCGCTCCAGGCCTTTGAATTTAAGCACTTGGTTGATGCGGCCCTTGCCAGACTGACCATCCGGTCCAAACTGGTAGGCGACCTCCATGCCGGCACGGATCTTGCCACGGTTGATGCGGCCTACACCAATCTTGCCGACGTAGCTGCTGTAGTCAAGAGAAATGACCTGAAGTTGCAGGGGACCATTTTCATCGTCATTGCGCATAGGAACTTGCTTGAGAATTGTCTCAAACAAGGGACGCATGTCTCCTTCACGCACATCGGGTGTCAGCCCGGCATATCCTGCCAGGCCTGATGCGTAAATGACTGGAAAGTCCAGCTGCTCCTCGGTTGCACCGAGTTTGTCAAACAGGTCAAACGTGGCGTTGATCACGTAATCGGGACGTGCACCGGGACGGTCGACCTTGTTGACCACCACAATCGGCTTCAAGCCAAGTGCCAGCGCCTTGCGTGTCACAAAGCGCGTCTGGGGCATGGGGCCTTCGACTGCATCCACCAAGAGCAAAACGCCGTCGACCATGGACAACACACGCTCAACCTCACCACCAAAATCAGCGTGGCCAGGGGTATCAACGATATTGATGTGGGTGCCCTCGTACTCTACGGCACAGTTTTTAGCCAGAATCGTGATGCCACGCTCTTTTTCGATATCGTTCGAGTCCATGACTCGCTCGGAGAGTTGCTGGTTTTCACGGAAGGTGCCGGACTGACGAAGCAACTGGTCCACCAGCGTGGTTTTGCCGTGGTCAACGTGAGCGATGATGGCGATATTGCGCAATGCGCGAGACATAGCAGGTCCTTAATGGGTTTGGGCGGACAGTCCGCCCGGCAATGAGTGAGAAGATCCCTTGGGCACTGGCATCAGGCCCGGGGGTAGGGAGTCGATGGAAATCAGGGCAAGCTCTGGCTGAGTTTGTTGTTGCAAAGCTTCGAGTGTCACAGCGTCATCCAGTACAAACGGTCCGACTCGGGTTCGGCGCAAAGCGGATAAATGCGCAAAACACCCCAGCACACGCCCGATATCCTGGGCAAGGGTCCGAATATAGGTCCCTTTGCTACACAGCACGTGAACCTGGGCAGAGCGTTCATCGCACGAGATCAGTTCCAGTTCGTGGATAACGATCCGACGCGGCTCGCGCTCAAGCTCGATACCCTGGCGTGCGTATTCATACAACGGCTTGCCATCGCGCTTGAGCGCAGACACCATGGGCGGGATTTGCATCTGCTCACCCATGAAGGTTTGCAAGGCAGACTCGAGCTCCGCTTTGGTCAAGCCCGTAAATGCAGGCGAGGCCTGTTGGGTCACGATACCAGTGTGATCACCCGAGTCTGTCTCCTGGCCAAACGCAATCGTTGCTGTGTAAGCCTTGTCTGCGTTGAGCATGGCACCAGAGATTTTAGTTGCACGCCCCATGCAGCACACCAGCAAGCCTGTCGCAAAGGGATCCAGCGTTCCGGTGTGTCCAGCCTTTTGGGCATCCATCGCTCGCTTGGCGCGCTGCAAGGCATGGTTGCTTGACAAACCAACCGGCTTGTCAAGCAACAACACTCCATCGAGCACACGCCCGCGTCGTTTAGCCATCGTCTGATTCCAAAAAGTGACGACAGCCTTACGGCTTGTCTTCAGGCTCGTCGGGAACGCCCGCATACTGTCCTGGACGGTTGGCCAGGTCAATGAGTTGCGACATCTCGATGCCACGCTTCAGTAGCGGGTCATGGAAAAAACGCAAGGTCGGTACAGTGTGGATGTGCAGGAGCTTGTAGAGCTGCGAGTGCAACCAGCCTGCCTTTTCGTTCAGCAGTGCAGTTGCCGCCTCAGGCTCAGCACCCAGAACGGTGAAATACACCTTGGCATGCGCGTAGTCCTGAGACAGCTCCACGCCAGACAGCGTGATCAGTCCCACACGCGCAGGGTCGATTTCACGCTGGATCAAGACGGCCAGATCCTTCTGGATCTGGTCGGCCAGCCTGATGTTGCGACCTGCGGAGGGTTTCTGTTTGTGCCTGGACATCAATCTGATTAGAGCGAGCGCGCCACTTCCTTAATTTCAAAGATCTCCAGCTGGTCTCCCACCTGCAGGTCATTGTTGCCTCGAAGCGTGATGCCGCAATCAAACCCGGACTTGACTTCTTTGACGTCATCCTTGAAACGGCGCAAGGACTCCATCCAACCGGTCCAGTGGACCACGTTGTTGCGCAGCAGGCGGACCTGAGAGTCGCGTCGTACGATTCCGTCAGTGACCATACAACCAGCCACAGTGCCAACTCGGGAAATCGTATAGACCTCACGGACCTCGACCATGCCGATGATTTCCTCACGCTTTTCAGGCGCGAGCATGCCAGACATGGCTGCCTTGACCTCATCGACCGCATCGTAAATGATGTTGTAGTAGCGGATATCCACACCGTTGGATTCGGCAAGCTTTTTCGCGCTTTGGTCTGCACGCACGTTAAATCCAATCACCACGGCACCTGACGCAATCGCCAAGTTCACATCGCTCTCCGAGATGCCGCCCACAGCGGCATGCACCACTTGCACACGCACCTCTTCGGTAGAGAGCTTGGTCAGCGAGGCAACCAATGCCTCCTGAGAGCCTTGAACGTCAGTTTTGACGATCAATGACAGCGTCTGCGCGCCCTCGCCCGCGTTGTCAAACATCGACTCCAGCTTGGCAGCCTGCTGCTTGGCCAGCTTGACGTCTCGGAACTTGCCCTGACGGAACAGGGCAATTTCACGGGCCTTGCGTTCGTCTGCCAGGGAGATGAGTTCGTCACCCGCAGACGGCACATCGGTCAGGCCCTGGATCTCGACGGGAATCGAAGGACCAGCGGACTGAATCGGTTTGCCGTTTTCGTCAAGCATGGCACGAACGCGCCCATAGCTCGCACCTGCCAACACCACATCACCACGGTTCAGTGTGCCACTTTGTACCAGGATTGTTGCCACTGGGCCACGACCCTTGTCCAGGCGCGCCTCGATAACCAGACCTTTGGCTGGTGCATCGACAGCAGCCTTGAGCTCCAGCACTTCGGCTTGCAGCAAGACGTTTTCGAGTAGATCATCGATGCCTTGTCCCGTTTTCGCAGAAACGGGGACAAATGGCACATCACCACCATACTCTTCGGGAACAACCTCCTCCACCACGAGTTCCTGCTTGACGCGGTCAGGGTTGGCCTCTGGCTTGTCAATCTTGTTGACAGCCACCACAATCGGCACACCTGCGGCCTTGGCATGTGCGATGGCTTCCTTAGTCTGAGGCATCACGCCATCGTCGGCAGCCACCACCAGGATCACGATATCCGTTGCCTTGGCGCCACGTGCACGCATGGCGGTGAAAGCCTCGTGCCCCGGAGTGTCCAGAAAGGTCACCATGCCACGCTCAGTTTCGACGTGATAGGCACCAATATGCTGTGTAATTCCACCCGCCTCACCCGATGCCACTTTGGCGCGACGGATGTAGTCAAGCAGCGAGGTCTTGCCGTGGTCGACGTGACCCATGACGGTCACAACGGGCGCACGCGGCAAAGACTCGATATTTTCATGAACAGGTTCGTCAAGAAAGGCTTCAGGATCATCCAGCTTGGCGGCGATTGCCTTGTGGCCAAGCTCCTCGACCACAATCATGGCCGTTTCCTGGTCAAGCACTTGGTTGATGGTAACCATCTGGCCAAGCTTCATGAGATGCTTGATGACCTCCCCAGCCTTGACTGACATTTTGTGCGCCAAATCTGCGACCGAGATCGTCTCGGGGACATGGATCTCGCGGGCAATGAATTCAGCTGGAGCGGGCTCACGACGATCTTGCACCTGGTTGCCAGCACCCCTGCCTCCCTTCTTGCCACCTGCCTTGCCACCCTTGCCGGCAGCGCGCCAGCCGTCACGCCCTGCACCTGCGGGATCTGCACGCTTTTCAGCGGGTTTTTTACGGGCACTGTCATCGGACCATGTCGAGGATACCTCACCAGACTTGATGACTTTTTTACCTGCCGCATCGACAGCTGATTCCTTTTTGGCACCCTTTGCTCCAGCAGGCTTGTGCAAGGTGCCAGTCAAGGCGCCTGCCTCAGGCTCTGCACGCAAGACCTTGCGCGGACGGTTCAGCATGTCACGCAGGGCAGCAGCCTCCGCCTCTGAGGCTTTGCGGGCAGCCTCCCTGTCAGCAGCGTCATCCACTGAAGGCGCAGGCGCAGCAGGCGCTGGGCCACGACCGCGCACGGGCAGCTTGACCGCATGCTTGGATGGCTCGACTTGCTTTTGACCTGATTGCTGAACAGGGACCGGCTTGCTGACAGCAGACACCGGGGATTCATCCGGTTGTTCGGCGGATAGATTGTCTGTGGCTGGATGAGCTGCTTTTGACTCTGCAGCTGCAGGCAGCGAGTCAAGCTCAGTCTTGGGCAAGGCTTGTTCAGGCTGAGCAGCACCCAATGGTGATTCAGTCTTATCGTCCTGGACGTTGACTGCGGCCGGCTTGACTTCCTCGGTCTCATCCGCGGAAACTGCCTTTCCTTCCGCCTCAGGCTGGAGTGTGTTTTGGCCAGATGGCGCTTGAGCAGTCATCGCGTCAGGAGCCTGCTGCACTTTTGCGGCAGGCTCAGAGACCTGAATCTCTTTGGGCTGTTGCTCTGCGTGATGGATCAACTGCTGCTCAACAGCCACCTCAGATGGCTTGGCATCGTGCGCTGGCGCAACTGTCTCAGAAGCAATTGCCGCGGCAGGCACATCAGATTCCACCGCATCTCGCTTGACGAAGACACGCTTTTTACGCACCTCCACCTGAATGGTGCGTGAGCGCCCAGAACCGTCGGCTTGACGGATTTCGGAGGTCTGACGGCGTGTCAGGGTGATTTTTTTCCCCTCTGTCGCTCCATGCGAGCGCCTAAGAGACTCCAGCAACTTTGCCTTGTCGCTGTCTGTGACCTGATCGTCCACCGAACTGACGCTCACGCCAGCAGAGCGCAGCTGATCAAGCAGCACGTTAGCGGGCATTTTCAATTCAGCGGCGAACTGGACAACTGTATTACTCGACATTAGGCTCTCTCTTACTCATTCTCAAACCAATGCGCACGTGCCTTCATGATGAACTGGCTAGCGCTTTCTTCGTCGATGCCAGCCATCTCAGCCAGCTCGTCCGTTGCGAGTTCTGCAAGATCATCTCTGGTCTTGATCCCGCCCTCGCTGAGAGTTGCCACCAACTCTGGTGTCATCCCCTCCAGGCTCAATAAATCCTGGGCAGTTTCCACACGCTCTTCCTGGACGATTGCCTCAGTCAGCAGTGCGTTACGTGCGCGAGTGCGCAGCTCGTTGATGGTGTCCTCGTCAAAGGACTCAATTTCCAGGAGCTCTTGCAGGGGAACATAAGCGATCTCCTCCAGCCCGGTAAAGCCCTCATCGATCAGGATGTCAGCAACCTCCTCATCGACGTCAAGCTTCGTCATAAACGTTTGACGCAGGGTTGCACGCTCCTGCTCCTGACGGCTGAGGCTTTCCTCAGGAGTCATGATGTTGATTTGCCAGCCAGTCAGCTCCGAGGCCAGACGAACGTTCTGCCCCTTGGCACCAATCGCCTTGGGCAGGTTTTCCTCATCCACAACCACATCCATGGCATGCTTGTCTTCGTCCACCAAAATGGACTCGACATTGGCAGGTGCAAGTGCGCCAATCACAAATTGGGCTGGATCCTCAGACCACAACACGATATCGACCTGCTCGCCGCCGAGCTCGTTGCGCACAGCCGTCACGCGGGATCCGCGCATCCCGACACAAGTTCCGATCGGATCGATCCGCTTGTCATAGGCAACCACGGCAATCTTGGCGCGCACCCCTGGATCGCGTGCGGCACCCTTGATCTCCAACAGTCCCTGTTCGATCTCAGGCACCTCGTTTTCAAACAGCTGCCGGATGAATTCGGGCGAGGTGCGTGAAAGAATGACCTGCTGGCCACGTGCTGCCCTGTCGATCTTGAGTACGTAGGCACGCACTCGATCACCGACACGAAGGTTTTCCTTGGGGATCATCTCGCTGCGAGGCAGGCGAGCCTCAATCTTGCCCGTCTCGATGATGACATCGCCCTTATCCATACGCTTGATGGAACCTGAGATGATGGTTTCGCCACGCTCCAGGAAATCGTTGAGCACCTGCTCGCGCTCGGCATCGCGGATGCGCTGCAGGATAGCCTGCTTGGCAGCCTGTGCACCGATGCGGCCAAACTCAACCGGCTCGAGTGCCTCCTCGATATACTCACCAACCTCAATGTCAGGAACGATCTCGCGGGCGTCGGAGAGCATTTCCTGGCGATCTGGCTCCTGCAGGCCAGCCTCATCTGGGACGACCAACCATCGACGGAAACCCTCATGGTCACCGTTGCTGCGATTGACGGAGACACGAATGTCCGCGTCCTCCTTGAAGCGCTTTTTCATGGCTGACGCCAGCGCACCCTCCAGGGCGTCAAACACCACATCGCGCGTCACATTCTTTTCACGCGCCAATGCATCTACCAACAGAAGAATTTCGCGACTCATCGCTGTTTACCCTTGAAATCCAGAACCGGATCCAGCTTGGCACGCTCGACATCCGTAAATGTAAAGGTGACCTGCCGGGACTCTGCCTTGTTTACCTCGAACTCGATCATGAAACGATCCTCTGCTGCCGTTGCGTCTGCCTTGGGCAAATGCGTCAACACACCAGAGAACATTTTGCGACCTTCAACCGCTTCGCGCAGACGCACCTCAACACGCTCGCCTGCAAAGCGATGAAAATCTGCCAATGTCTTGAGCGGGCGATCCACGCCAGGCGAGCCCACCTCCAGACGACGATAGTCAATGTTTTCAACCTCATACACCCTGGAAAGCTGACGCGAGGCCTGCTCACAATCCTCGATGCGTACGCCATCGGGGCGGTCAATCGTCACTCGGAGGAGCCCGAGCGCGGCACGCTCGATGTCGACGAGCTCAAGGCCCAGTGCATCCAGCGCCTGCTGTGTCAGTGTATGGAGGTCAGTCATTCAGCAAAAAAAAAGGGCTGTGAAACCAGCCCATTGATCAAAACGGTGCAGTCGTCAGACCAAAAACAATCGCATACACGAAAACGCTTTTGGCCGACAATTGCGCACTTTACCATAAAAACCAAAAAAAGTCTTGCTACAACTGACAGTTACGTCACTTATACGACTTGACAAATCCAAGCCGCGACTCATGAGCAGACGCCCCGCTTGGCTGCCAATCATCGCCACGCGGGGTTTGCGGCCTTGCCACCCGGGAACTTGGCTTTTTGCGGACAACAGGCTGACCTGGCTGCGCGGATGCAAATGCCTGGCCAGCTGCAGCAGCCTTGCCCGGGCCCCTCGGCTTGGCAGGTCCGCGAGGCTTGACTCCTGGCTTGCCTGCGACAGGCTTGCCCTTGGCGGACCGAACAGGTCCTCGCTTGGCGTCTGGATGGCCATTGGCAAAGCCACCTGTGACGGTAAGCACGGTTGGGGCCTTTTCACCGGCCCGAGCATATGGCTGCGCTGTACCTGGCTTGGCACCCTGAATTCTGCCGCGCTTACTGACTCTCGCGCCATTCATGCCGTTTTTTTCCATCGTGCCATACCCTGGTGGCAATGCACTATCGTGGGAGACGGGCTGGCGTGGGCCGCGCGCACGGCCAGAAGCCTGGCCATCATCATCACGCAATAATCCAACCTGAACCATCAAGGCAGACACCAGTTTGGGATCGAGCTCCTCCCAACGCCCACGCCGCAACGTGGTGGGCAGAACAATCTCGCCAAAACGGGTACGAATCAATCGACTCACCGTCAAGTTCACGGCCTCGAACATGCGGCGAACCTCACGGTTTCTGCCTTCATTCAAGGTGACACGGTACCAGCGGTTGCTTCCCTCGCCACCGATGAACTCAATTGACCCAAAGTTGGCCGGACCATCCTCCAAAACAATTCCATCCAGCAACTGCTGGCGCTGCTCGGGCGTCAACTCGCCCAACACCCTCACGGCATACTCGCGTTCATTGCCATACCTTGGGTGAAGCAATCGATTGGACAGGTCACCTGAAGTCGTAAAAATCAGCAGGCCCTCGGTATTCAAATCCAAACGCCCGATCGAAAGCCATTTGCCGATTTTCATTTTCGGCAGCCTGGCAAACACACTGGCGCGACCGCCAGGATCATCATGACTGACAATCTCACCAGCAGGCTTGTGGTACAGGATGACACGAGGTGGCTTGCGAGACGTGTTGCGCGCGACAGGCTTGCCGTTGAGACGAACCAAATCGGTCGGGCTGACTCGCTGCCCAATGTGTGCAGGCTCTCCGTTGACGGACACTCGTCCGGCAATGATGAGCTCCTCCATTTCACGACGGGATCCAATGCCTGCTTCGGCGAGCACCTTGTGCAGCTTGGGCATCAAGGCATCGCTGTTGAGGTACTTGACCAGTCTTTGCTCCAACGGTTGAGCAGTTTTGAGGTAGGAGAGCGCCTGATCGGCATCCTGCTCTTCCATGGCAGGATCTCCAAGACCAGGCATCGGTTCGTCGTGGCTGGTGTCGTGCTCAGGTGACTTCGACTTTCTGGGGGAAGAGGACTGCCGAGGCTTATCCGTCACTGGCGCCCCATCACTTCGACGGCGACGAAATGGCGTGCGAAGCTTGCGCCCCTTGGGCTTGGCCAACGCTCCAGTGCCTGCCTCATCAGCTGATGAGAGAGAATCAACCTGGTCGCCACCGATGGCGGCCTGATCAGCGACTGGCTGAAAAACAACAGGCTCAGCTGCCGGTACATCGTTCTGGGATTGTGTCACTTGGACTCCGTTTGTTTCAGTATTTTGTTTCATTGTTTGGTTCAACTGGCTCAGCCAAGTCTTGCTGGGGAGCCGAAATCTCAGCCTCATCGACTCCCGCTGGATCATCGCCACGAGGCGATGCGTTTTCATCTTGAGGCAGCTCAATCTCGTTTGCTGTGGCATCAGGCAACTCTGCGACCGGTTGAGCGGATGCCTCCAGTGTCAATGTCTCTGCAACGGCCTCGAGTTGAGGCGCACCAATGGCTGGCAACTCATCAAGTGAACGCAAACCCAGGTCATCCAGAAACTGCTTGGTTGTTCCAAGCAAGCCCGGACGACCAGGACCATCACGATGACCGATCACCTCCACCCAGCCACGATCCTCGAGTGTCTTGATGATTTGCGATGAGACCGTCACGCCACGGATATCTTCGATGTCACCACGCGTAACTGGCTGCCGCCACGCAATGATGGCCAAGGTCTCCATCACCGCTCGCGAGTATTTTGGTACGCGCTCGGGATTGAGTCGCTCCAGATAGCGCTGCATCGATTCGCGAGTCTGAAATCGCCAGCCGCTGGCCAATTCAACCAACTCCATGCCTCGATCCACCCAGCCAATCTGCAAAGACTCAAGCAAGGTCCTGAGTCGTGCATTGTCCATGCTTTCGTCATCCTCAAACAACTTGCGCAGGTCCTGCAAAGACATGGGTGCGGGTGCACACAGCAGGGCTGCCTCCAACACCATCGTCGCTTCTTGATCGTTCATTCGTCTTGCTTTTCCAAAAGGTACGCGAGACATCCAGGCTCGCTTGTTTAATCATGCTGATTGGGCTATACTTCTTTTCTCAGACGCGGGGTGGAGCAGTCTGGCAGCTCGTCGGGCTCATAACCCGAAGGTCGTAGGTTCAAATCCTGCCCCCGCAACCAAATTTACTGGTCAAATGCCTCATGGTCATTTGGCCAGTTTTGTTTTGAGCCAAGCCTTCAGCGAGGCCATTGCTCAAGATTGACCCTACCAGCTTGGTCAATAACGCCGCGATCCACGCTTGATCCACATTCGACCCATTGCTCACTGAGTCATGCGAGACGCCCAGCGTCTGCAGGATAGGATGCGACACGGGGCGCTTCGTATGACAAACCACTGCGTCGGTGCACGCATGTCTAACAAGCATGACGTTTGATGTGTCCAAACAATTTGAATCGATTAAAAACTGAACAATTGCCACATTAGGGAGCCTACATGAGGCGGTTGTGGACCAATCATGACAAACAGCTTTAACATGGTGTGGATGATTGGCTAACCAGCCAGACCCCGGCCGTGTTGCTCACTTGATCGTACGCTTGAACTGCTCATTTGCGATGCGAACCAAGGACAAACTTCGCTGTCTTGACGACTGTGAGGATGCCTCACCATCCGAGGGACTCTGCTTGAGGTTTTGATTCTGCGGCAGAGCCCGCTGCATATGCGTTCTATGACGCCTATTCTATTACATTAGCCAGCCAACATACAAGCACCCCCTCAGCCCGCCCCCAACAGGCCTTGGCTAGGCGTATCAACTCGCCACTCGTGCCTAAGGACATAACGCTGAGACAAAAATGGAGCATGGCGCAGTGTCTGGCGAAACACCTCGTTATTTTCCGTGTCGGCGAGGATGACAACCCGAGAGGGGATTGGCCTGCGTTTGGCAAGGGAATCAAGGAATACTTGCCGTAGCGTATCTCCAAGGGAGGATCGAAATCCACAACATAAACAGTCCTCACCTCCCCGGACGTTCAAGGATCCCGTCGCAAGCCTGATGGCAGACTGAGATAACGGAACGATGGGCCAATCTCCCGGCATAGCCTCATCGAGAACAAAAACCGCACCATCAAAAACAGATGAAGACAGCAAGTTCTGCAATAGAGACAATGCCGTCACATCAGACCAATTGCCCTGCATCACATCCACGACAATGCGCTTGTCAGCTTGTTTTTGATTTGTGCTGTACATGTTCCCTGTGCATGACGGATGGATCAAGCTAGGATGCAGCCGCGCCAGAGGCCATCATCTCTTCAATGTCTTGCTCGACAAACCCGGCCTGACGAAGGATGGCCAGCGTGTCATGCCCTGGCACGACCGGGTCACGCTGAATCTCGGGCTGAGTCTGACTGAATCGGGGGGCTGGGGCCGGCTGCATCACGCCCTGTCTATCCATAAAGGTCTCCCTGGCCTGGTTATGCGGATGGTTTGGAGCCTCATCCAAATCCAGAACAGGCGCAAAACATACATCAGTGGTCTCCATCAGCTCACACCACTCCTGACGTGTGCGCGTCTTGAAGACTGAAGCCAGCTTCTGTTTCATGGCAGGCCATGTCGAGCGATCCAGTTGGCTGGAAGGATCCAGTTCGATTCCTGTTTTTTCTGCCAGCAAGGCATAAAACTGCGGCTCAATCGAACCAATCGCCACCCACTTGCCATCTGCGCACTCATACGTGCCATAAAAATGGGCCCCACCGTCCAACAGGTTGCTCTCACGGTCATTGGTCCACTGCCCTGCAGCCTTGAGCCCATACATCATGCCCATCAATAGCGCAGAACCATCCGTCATGGCCGCATCCACAACCTGCCCCTGGCCAGAGGATCTAGCATGAAACACGCCAGACAGGACTCCCACAATCAGGAGCATCCCTCCGCCACCAAAGTCACCCACCACATTCAGGGGTGCAACGGGTTTGTCTGCCGTGCCAATGGCGTGCAGCGCTCCTGTCAGGGCAATGTAGTTGATGTCATGCCCAGCCGCCTGCGACATCGGGCCATATTGGCCCCAGCCAGTCATCCTGCCATATACCAGGGATGGGCGACGGGCTAGGCAAGCATCCGGACCCAAACCAATACGCTCCATCACGCCAGGCCTGAATCCCTCAAGCAACACATCTGATTGCTCGACCAGTTTCAAGACCGCCTCGACCGCCTCTGGTCTTTTCAGGTCAAGTGAAATGCTTTTTTTGCCACGCCTGGCGATTTGAGTTCTGACCTGCTCGGACGAGGTCGCGCCTTTGGCGATTCGATCTACAACGATCACCTCTGCACCCAAGTCAGCAAGAATCATTCCGGCAAATGGCGCAGGACCAAGCCCAGCCATCTCCACCACTTTCAATCCTGTCAATGGACCTGACATCAATTCCCCCCTTGGCAAACAACATTATTTGGCAATGACACAATCGGAAATACGCCCGTAGAAGATGCATCAAATTACGATTGATTTTATGCCCTCCTGGCTAGAACAACATTCTTACCGGACAACAACCTGTCATTAACAAAGTCAAGTCGTCCTGACTTGGGGTTTCCGCATGTTGTGCTGAGTATCCGTTTTTTAAAAGCATGCGTTTTGAATTCGTTGAATTCCATCAGGAGCTTTAGGTTGCTTTTTTTAGCCTGATGGGTTTTCATTCGGCTTTAGCTTTTCTTTTGGAGAAACCATGACCAAGCTCAGTTCAGCCATCGTGGCCTTGTGCGCCTCTGTCTCCGCGCTGTTGCCTTTGGCATCCCAGGCACAGGATTACCCAACCAAGCCAATCAAGGCGATTGTCCCGTTCGCGCCAGGCAGCGCCACAGACCAGATTGGCCGCGCGTTTGCGGCCAAGATGTCTGAGGTGCTGGGCCAACAGGTCATCATCGAGAACAAGCCTGGTGTCAACGGCATGCTTGGTGCAGACGCAGTTGCCAAAGCCACTCCTGACGGCTACACGATCTTGATTGGCACGAACAGCACCAACGCTGCGCTCAAGAGCCTCATGAAAAAGCTCCCCTATGACCAGGACACAGCGTTCAGCCCGATTGGCTTCATGGGTGCAGTCCCCCTGATCGTGACGGTCAACAACAATGTTCCCGTCAAAAACCTCAAGGAACTCATTGACCTGGCAAAGTCCAAGCCTGGCTATGTCACCTACGCTAGCGCCAGCACCTCGCAGCTGCTCTCCACTGCCATGCTGGCTGGCATGACCGGCGTCCAGATGACGAACGTCCCTTACAAGAGCGGCCCTAACGCCATGACTGATCTGATCGGCGGACAGGTGATGATGTTCACGGCTGACTTTGCCGTGACGCTGCCCCAGGTCAAAAACGACAAAATCCGTGGCTTGGCCGTGACCTCCACCAAGCGCTCAGCTGCCATCCCCGAATTGCCCACCGTGAACGAAGCGCTGGGACTGAAGGACTATGAGCTGATCGCATACTTTGCAGCGTACGCACCTGCTGGCACCCCGGCTCCTATCATCGACAAGCTGAACAAGGCGCTGAACGCTGCTGCCAACGACAAGGCCATCCAGGAAAAATTTGCAGCACTCGGCTTCCAGACAGAGCCTGGCACGCCTGCCGACATGGCCAAGCGTGGCGAGCGTGAAACAGCCAAGTGGGCGAAGGCCATCAAGGAAGCAGGCATCGAACCGCAATAAAGTTGGTCGTGTTGGGAAATCCCTCTTTTCCCGCACACTGAACTGCAACGCCCCGCTGATCATTCAGCGGGGCTGTTTGATGGCATGACAGCCGAGAGTGTTGGATGGAGTGGGTTGTCCTCCTGCGCTCAATAGATATCAGGCTCTTTCGTGACCTTGGTGCCTTCGAGCACAGCCAGGTCACAGCCCAGGTTGGCCTGGGTAACCTGTTGCGCAAACAACATGCCCCAACCCCGCTCAAACCGGGGTGCAGGTGGTTTCCATTGCGCACGTCGAGACTGCATTTCAGCATCGTCGATCAGCACATCCAGCTTGCGTGCAGGGATATCCAGCTGAATCATGTCCCCCGTGCGAACCAATGCCAGCGGCCCGCCGATGAACGACTCAGGGGCGACGTGCAGGACACAGGCTCCAAAACTCGTGCCACTCATGCGCGCATCACTGATGCGGACCATGTCACGCACGCCTTTCTGCAGCAATTTTTTGGGGATGGGCAGCTGCCCCCACTCCGGCATGCCCGGGCCACCCAGCGGGCCAGCGTTCTGCAGCACGATGACGCTGTTTTCATCGATATCCAGATCCGGATCATCAATCTGGGCCTGCAGTTGTGCATAGTCACCGAAGACAACGGCACGGCCAGTATGCTGGTGCAAGTGCGACTCGGCAGCCGCAGGCTTGATGACTGCACCATCCGGGCACAGGTTGCCGCGCAGGACAGCCAGGCTGCCCTCGGCCACCAGCGCACGGTCTGTATGCAAAATCACCTCATCGTTGTAGACACGCGCCCCATCGATGTTCTGGCCAAGGGTGCTGCCGTTGATGGTCAGCGTATGGGTGCACAACAGGCCAGGCCGCTCTTGGTTTAGCCTATTGAGCAAGGCACGCAGTCCACCCGCGTAATAAAAATCCTCCATCAGAAAAGCGCCTGCAGGACGCAAGTTGGCAATCAGGGGGGTGCGCGAGGCCAACTCGTCAAATCGATCCAGCGTCAGGTCAACGCCAGCCCGGCGCGCCATCGCGAGCAAATGCACCAATGCGTTGGTCGAGCCGCCAAGCGCCAGCACTGTCACGATCGCGTTGTCAAACGCCTCGGCAGTCAGCACATGGCTAGGGCGTAGATCCGACCACACCATCTCCACGATGCGCTTGCCAGTCGCCACGGCCATCTGTGCGTGTCGTGAGTCTGGCGCAGGAATGGAGGCAGCGCCCGGGAGCGTCAGACCAAGTGCCTCGACTGCGCTGGTCATCGTGCTGGCTGTCCCCATCGTCATGCAATGGCCTGGGCTGCGCGCGATGCCGGAGAGCAACTCTTCCCATTGGCCACGATCAATCGCACCTGCGCGCAATTCGTTCCAGCCCTTGAACATGTCACTGCCCGAGCCCAGCGTCTTGCCGCCTGCATTGCCCCTCAACATGGGGCCCGCTGGCATGTAAATCATGGGAATACCCATGGAGGTCGCCCCCATCACCAGGCCAGGCGTGGTCTTGTCACAGCCACCCATGAGCACGGCCCCGTCCACAGGATAAGAGCGCAGCAACTCCTCGGTCTCCACGGCAAGTAGGTTGCGATACATGAGTGGACTCGGCTTCTGGAACGGCTCTGCCAGCGAGATGGCCGGCAGCTCAATCGGAAACCCACCGGCTGCGAGGATGCCACGCTTGATTTCCTCGGCGCGGTTGCGGAAATGGCTATGGCAGGGATTGATTTCACTCCAGGTATTGACGATGGCAATCACCGGCTTGCCCAGATAGTCATCCAGCGCATGGCCCAGCTGCGCCATGCGCGAGCGATGGTTGAACGTGCGCATGCTTTCCTTGCCGAACCATCGCCAGGATCGCAAGGACTCGGGCTCGATACGATGGTTTGGCTGCCAGCCGCCGGACTTCGGTGATGCCATGGTCTCTCCCATTGAGTGGTGTGGTGAATGCTGAAAGTCTGAATCACTTTTCAGGCTTGCGCAATTCATTTCAAGTCTCCAGAACGAAGTCGCGTGACCGACGAGCTAGCGCGCGCTGGGGATGGATGGCCTTCAGGCGTGTACGATCGCCAAGTCCTCCCAGCGGGTGGTGTATTGAGGGGTGCGGCGCTGCTGCTTCATGGTCCAGATGCGTTCACCGCCCGCATGGCCTGCGCTTGCCATGGATAGCGTGCCACGGCCATATCGCTGGTTCATCTCATCCAGCACCCGCATTAGCCCGCCACGCCCCGCGTCATCCGATAGCCCGAGCTCACCCTGGCTGATCCCGTCCGACCTCAGGTCGAGCAACATCACCCCTGCCTTGGCGTAATGGAAGCCAGGGCGATACACCTGCTGCAAGCCCCTCAAGGCGGCATCCACAATTCGACCCGTATCCGCACTCGGGCTGGCCAGCGGCGTCGTAGCAGAGGCGCCATACTGCGGCTCAGGGCGAAACGGGCTGGTACGGATGAATGACAGGACGGCCGACGTCGTGCTGGACTGGCGCCGCAGCTTTTCGGCGGCCCGGCTGGCAAACTCCGTCACCGCCTCACGCAGGTCTGACAGGGCGAGCACCGGCTGGCCAAATGAGCGAGTGCAGGCGATTTCCTTGCGCGGGGCGCCAACCTGCTCGATGGAAAGACAGGCGACGCCCTGGAGCTCGCGCACGGTACGCTCAAGCACGACAGACCAGCGCCGCCGCACCATGGCCGGATCCATCCTGGCCAACGCCAGCGCCGTCTCCACGCCCGCCTGCCCCAGCTGTTTGGCCAACCGGGGCCCAACGCCCCAGACCTCCCCGACAGGCGTGGCAGCCAGAATGGCATCCCTCTGCCCTGTCGACAGGTCAGAGAGGTTGCAGACGCGTGCAAGGTGTGCCGGATAACTGCCTGGCTTGCGCTCAGCCTGCTTGGCGACGTGGTTGGCCAGCTTGGCCAATGTTTTGGTCGCTCCGATCCCGATGCCACAGGGGATGCCAACCCAGCGCAAGATACGCTCCCGTACGCGATGCCCCCGCAAGCTCAAGTCACCTCGCACGCCATGCAGACCGATAAACGACTCATCAATGCTGTAGATTTCCTGCTCCGGTCCCAAACCGGCCGCCACGCTCATCATTCGCTCGCTCATGTCACCGTACAAGGCAAAGTTGGCTGACAGTGCCACCAAGCCCTGCTCGTCTGCCAGGTGCCGAATTTGAAACCAGGGTGCCCCCATGCGGATCCCGAGTGCCTTGGCCTCGTTGCTGCGGGCAATCGCGCAGCCATCGTTGTTGGACAGCACCACCACGGGACGGCCGTTCAGTGACGGACGAAACACCCGCTCACAGCTGACATAAAAATTGTTGCCATCGATCAGTGCAAACATGGTGTCTTATATGGACGCCTCCCGGTTTGGCAAGAAATATTTGATTTCGACAGTCAAGGTGGTTGCAGTCTTATATCCGGTCTGTTTGTGCAGACACCAAGCCTGCTGACCCTGATGGAATTCGCCGAGAAAGCCCTTGTCTCCCGATCGTCCTTTTAAGGACTAGACAACAATTCAGGTTTACTTTCTCGCGGTCCGACCTGTTCCGCCATCTATCTCATATTTACCTGCGCAACCTATTAGCGATCCAACTCCTTTTTGTGGTTAATCCGCTACGCGATATTTGCCGCGTAGTTCTTTTGGTACGTACGATCATGTGCCATCATCGCCCAGATCGTGCGTGCCATCTTGTTGGCTAGTGCCACCACGACCGTATTAAACGGTCGTCGCGCCAGCAATTGTTCGATCCAGGGGTCGCGCTGCTTTTGAAAGTTAATCCGCGCACGCGCCCCATGGATTAATAATGTTCTGAGGTAGACATTGCCTCGCTTACTGATCCCCAGCATCCTGACTCGACCGCCCGTACCGCTTTGTTTTGGCACTAAGCCTAAAAATGCAGCGAACTCTCTGCCACTCTTGAATGCAGTCGCATCCCCTATTGTCGCGACAGCCGCTGTTGCGCTTAGGATCCCCACCCCTGGAATCTCCATGAGGTTCATTGCCGAACGCTCTTCTTTTTTCCAGAGCGTGAGCTTTTTCTCAATATCTGCAATGTCTTCATCCAGT
>Ga0255184_1000227_pt1 | contig 19203 bp, 13 predicted proteins | sample Miss_Cont_RepA_0_FD_189954 | JGI IMG/M metagenome (GOLD analysis project Ga0255184, IMG submission 189954) | Freshwater microbial communities from Mississippi River, Louisiana, United States - Miss_Cont_RepA_0h | ecosystem: Environmental > Aquatic > Freshwater > River | place: USA: Louisiana...
GCCCGAAAGCTATTGGTCAGGTGGTCAAGGCCGTGCGGGCCAAGGTGGGTTCGAGCGCCGACGGGTCGCAAATTGCCGCCCTGGTGAAGGCCGCCCTGGGCTAGCACCTTTGTGCGCCAACGAACGAGGCGCAGGCAGGCCATCCTGAGACAATTGACACCTCGCCACCTGCGGCAGTACGGTGAAACCTGAGTTATTCACAACTCAACAACCTCGAGGGGGGAACACGAAATGAAGCAACTATTCCGAGGTGGTCGCCGCAAGGTGGCTGCCGTGATGGCGATTGCGCTCGTCGCGTCGCTCAGCCAGGTGGCGCCAACCAGCGCGGCACCGACTGCGAAGAAAGCTGGAGGAAGCATCACGGTTGGCGTGTTCAACCAATTGCTTTCGACATGCTTCTCGCCGAATGCCGCGAACTCGGCATTGGGCATCATGAAGACGGTCTACGAAGGCTGGTTCGAAAAGACCAAGGACGGCAAGATTGTGCCGTATCTGGCAGAGGCATTTACGCCTTCGGCTGACTACAAGTCTTGGGCGGTCAAGATTCGTCCAGGCATCAAGTTTCATGACGGCACCACGCTCGACGCGGCGGCAGCGATTGCCAACATCACCGCAACGCAGGGTATGTACTACCTCGCAGTTACCGCCAAGGGTGGAAACGCGAGGCACACCTTGGGTTCGGGAATCCCGTTCATCGCCAACCTGAAATCGGTGACTGCACTCTCGACCGACACCTTCCGAATGGATCTGTGGAATGGTCAAGTTGACTTCCCCGAAACGGTTTACGCCTCGGGTCGTAACTTCGTCCGCGCCGTGTCCGACCTGACGAACGCCACACAATGCGTCACGTCGGGCAAGGGCACCGGACCATTCATGTTCAAGAGCGTCTCGCCAACTGAGACGGTTGTGATCAAGAACCCGAACTACTGGCGCAAAGACAAGGCAGGCGAGCAATTGCCGTACCTTGACCAGATCACGTTCAAGTATGTGAACCAAGCGTCACAGCGCGTTAAGGGTTTGCAGTCGGGTGCACTTGATGCAGCGCAGTTCACCTCAGCTGGTGAAGTGAAGCAGATTCTGTCGGTGCAGGCTGACAAGGATCTGCAGATCATCGACAGTGGCTTCACCTACTACCCAATGACCGTCCTGAACACTGCTATTGAGCCATTCAACAACAAGAATGCTCGACTCGCGGTGGCGTATGCGTTTGACGCCGAGACGTTCTTTCAGCAGCGCAATTGCTTCAAAGGCAAGTGTGTCGGTCAGATTGGCGACTCGATGGTGGGAAGCACCAACGTGATGTACAACAAGAAGGGATTCATCACGTACGACCTGAAGAAGGCCAAGGAGTATGTAGCGGCATATAAGGCTGAAACCGGTAAAGACCTCGTCTTCACCCAGCCAGCCGATACCAGTGCCGAGGCTCAGGCATCAGCCAAGACCGTGGCCCAGATCATGAAAAAGGCCGGAATCACGATGAACATCCTCACGGAAGACACCGCGACGATCACGGCCAAGGCATTCCCAACACCTGGTACTGGCTACAACACGTATCAGGCGTATCCGACTCTGCTGTTCGAAGGCCGAGATACAGCATTCGTGCTGCCGTTCCTGCCGTCGAATACCTTCGGGGCGCCGGGCAACTTGACGGTCGCAGGTCTCCGCGCTCAAGCTGGCGCATTGGCAGCCGGTACGTTCCAAGCGTTTGGAGCATTGATCAACCCTGGTCGCACGAGCGACAAAGCGCTCGATGCACTGGTTTGGGATGCTTGGTACGACATCACGTCGGCGCGCAGTGCGAAGTTGAAGGCGGTCACGAAGTACTACCAAGAGAACGCCTACTCCATTCACCAGCCGTACATGGGCTACTACACCGGAATGTCAAGCAAGCTCAAGGGGTGGGACAAGTTCTTCCTCGCGAGCGGCGGTCAAGGCATAGCAATGACCAATGCTGGCATCAACTACACAGGGTTGTACCTCGAGAAGTAAACCGCCTGAAGAAGGCGCGAATGTAAGGGTTGGGGCGTCGGCACTTCGGTGCCGACGCCCCAACCTCTTTACGACACATTTTTCGTAGTACGGATTCACCGACTAGTTTGCTAGGAACTTCATGAACGACCTCACTTTCAAGTTGCTGGCCGCAGCTCGCCGCCTTGCGCAGTTGCTGGTGGTGATTGTGGGGTCGACGTTTCTCGTCTCATTGCTGTTGCAATTGTTGCCAGTTGGGCTGAAAGAGCTCTATGTCTTTGCTCTTGATGAAGCGGGTCGCCAGCAGCAGATTCAAGCGCTGCATCTCGACAAGAACCCAGTGATGTTTTATCTCTACTGGTTGTGGGACTTCGTGCGCGGCGACTTTGGCTCAATCGTGTACCCCACGGGCGTGCTCGACCCAGTGATGCCGAAAGTAACTGCAGCCATGCCGGTGTCGTTGCGACTCGTGTTTTATGTGCAGGCATTGGCGCTCGTCGTATCTGTTCCGCTCGGAATCTTGTCGGCTTACCGCGCGGGTCGTCGAAGCGATCGTGTGATTAGCTATGTGCTCTTTTCGGCCGCCTCGATACCGAATTTTGTGTTCGCACTGCTCTTGGCATCGTTTTTCGGTGTCACGCTCGCTTGGTTGCCGCCGCTGGGTTACGTCGCACCCAGCGAGAATCTCGTCGAGCATTTGCGCACCATGGCATTGCCAGTGCTCGCGTTGGCAATTCCCACCATTGCTACTTACACGCGCCTTCTTCGAACTGACGTGATTGCAGCCCTACGGGAGGACTACGTCACGATGGCGGCCTCCAAAGGGCTTAGCAATATTCGAATTCTCTTCACGCACATCCTGCGTCCAAGTTCCGTCACATTATTCACAAGTGCGGCATTGAATATGGGTGCCTTGATCGGCGGCACTTTGGTGATTGAACAGATCTTCACCATCCCCGGTATGGGTACTGAAATTGGCATCGCGATCTTCTCGCGCCAGTACTTTGCTCTGCAGTCTTATGTGGCCGTGATTGCGATTGGATACGTTCTGTTCAACAGCATTGTCGATATCGCTGTCGGATTTGTCGACCCGCGTTCAAGGGATCGCCGTAATGGTTAAGTTGTTCCGAGAAATGAAGATTTCATCTCGCGTCAGTGCGTTCTGGCTGTGCTTGATGGCCCTCTTTGCTGTTGTCGGACACTGGATACCTCTGCCAGATCCGCGCGAGTTTGACATCGATGCCTCGGCGGTCGGGCCGTTCTCGCCAGGACACATTCTCGGAACGGACGCGGGTGGCTACGACCTGCTCTCCAACATCGTTAATGGCGCGCGAACGTCGCTCCTCATCTCAATTGTCTCGGTCGGATTGGGCGGATTCATCGGATCGGTGCTTGGAATCCTCGCTGCATATCGGCGTGGAAGGCTCGACTACATCATCAACACCACATTCAACATCATGCTCTCAATACCAAATCTGGTGCTGGGTCTCGCGCTTGTCGCGGTGCTGGCGAATAACGCCGACCCCGCCATTCCGGTCAATCCGAATCGACGCATGTTCGTCATCATCGTTTCGCTGACGATTGTGATCATTCCGATTCTCGGTCGAATTGCTCGAGGTGCGACGTTGACGTGGTCGAACCGAGAGTTTGTCGTTGCGGCCAGATCAATGGGAATGAAGGATTTGAATATCGTGCTTCGGCACATAGTCCCAAACGTGTTACCCGCGATTTACGCAGTCGGCTTTCTGGCGGTTGGTGTGGTCATCGTTGCTGAAGGAGCCTTGTCTCTTCTCGGCGTCGGAATCGTCGACGGACTCAGTTGGGGTGCCATGATCGCCCGTGTCGCCGGCGAATTTGAATATGCCCCGCAGTCCATGTACGTGCCCGTGCTCGTGCTTGCACTCACGGTTATTGCCTGCAACCAAATTGGTGACTTCCTTCGCGGTCGACTCGATGTTCGAGAGGGCAAGATTTGAACACGCTTCTTTCCATTCGCGATCTCGAAGTGGGCTTTGAGACACCACGCGGTTTGCTGAAGGCAGTGCGAGGTGTTTCGCTAGACATTCCTGCGGGCCAGAGCGTCGGCATTGTCGGTGAATCTGGCTCAGGTAAGACCGTGATGTCTCGTGCCGCGATGGGTCTGCTTTCCGGCAGCAATCTGCGGCGTTCCGGCCAGGTTGTCTTTGACGGCAAAGAGTTGACCGCAATGTCTCCCAGAGAGGTTCGCGACCAGTTCGGCACGGGCATGGCAATGATCTTCCAAGATCCGATGACGGCCCTGAATCCGGTGCGTCGAATTGGTTCTCAACTTGCCGAGGGTCCCCGCATTCGACTTGGCATGGATAAAAAGGCGGCGCTGAAGCGCAGTGCCGAGCTGTTGTCGCTGGTGCGAATTCCAGACCCTGAGGCGATGTTGCGTAAATTTCCCTATCAACTTTCGGGAGGTATGCGTCAGCGTGTGATGATTGCCATCGCCATCTCGTGTAATCCTGAGTTGCTTTTTGCTGACGAGCCAACAACTGCACTCGACGTAACAGTGCAGGCCCAGATTTTGCAGTTACTGTCGGAACTGCGCCGCGACCTGAAGATGTCGATGGTGCTCGTCACCCACGACCTTGGTGTCGTGGCTAATCACACCGACTTCGTCGCCGTGATGTACGCAGGCGAGATCGTGGAACAGGCCCCAACCGCCGAATTGTTCGCCAACATGAAGATGCCATACACCAAGGCACTACTCGACTCAATCCCGAACATTGAGATGAAGAGCGGTGCTCGCCTCAAGGTGATCGAAGGGCGCCTGCCCAACCCAGTCGACCGACCGAAGGGTTGCGGCTTCGTCACTCGGTGCTCCTATGCCCAGCAGAAATGCCACGATGAGCACCCGCCACTCGTTGACGCCGGCAGTGGTCACCTCTATCGCTGTTGGTACCCGCTCGGTCACACGATCGCGAGGAAGCCGTAGTGGCTGGCTCAGGCACGGCGCACATGCGCAACAACGATGAGGTAGTGCTCGAAGTACGCGACCTCGTCGTGGAATTCAAAGTCGGTGGTGGCAAGGTCGTCAACGCCGTATCAAAGATCAGTTTCGATGTGTGCCGTGGCGAGACGCTCGCCGTAGTGGGCGAGTCTGGCTGTGGCAAGACCACGCTCGGTAAGGCGGTGCTGCAATTGCCACCACCGAACTCTGGTGACGTAATTTTCGAAGGCACCAACCTGTCGAAACTTCCCAAAGAACAGTTGCGCTCGGCACGTACTGCGATGCAGATGGTGTTTCAAGACCCAATTTCATCTCTCGACCCACGCATGACCGTACGCGATCTGGTGGAAGAGCCGCTGTGGATCTGGGACCGCAGCAATGAGGAAGACCGCGCTGCCAAGGTGCGCGAGCTCTTGAACAACGTCGGTCTTGACCCCGAACTCGTGCTCAATCGCCGCTCCTATGAGTTTTCGGGCGGTCAGTGCCAGCGCATCAGTATTGCCCGAAGCCTCGCACTCGAGCCGCGCATGCTGATTTGCGACGAGCCGGTCAGCGCACTCGACGTGAGCATCCAGGCCCAGATCCTCAACTTGCTGCAAGACATGAAAGATCGCTACGGCTTGACGATGATCTTCATCAGTCACGACTTGGCTGTGGTGAAGGCAGTCAGCAACCGCATCATGGTGATGTACCTCGGCAAAATCTGCGAAGTGGGCGACCCCGAGAAGATCTACACCAAGCCCGCGCACCACTACACGAGTGCGCTCATCAACTCAGTACCCATTCCTGACCCAACTCGCAAGCGGGCCAACGTACCGCTGCAGGGTGAACCGCCGTCTCCCGTCGCACCGCCATCGGGCTGCCGTTTCCGCACCCGCTGCCCGGCTGCCTCCGACAAGTGCGCCGCCGAAGAACCGCAGCTGCGTGAGGTGTCGCCCGGTCAATTCGTGGCCTGCCACCACCCTCGCGTCTGACCCGACACTTGCGCGTCTGATCCGACACTTACGCGTCTGAACCATCGCCCGAGCGTTTACTTTCTGTTCGCTTCGTTGTATGACCCCCGTCACCCTGGGCTAGCCTTGGCGGTCGACTGAACCGAATTCCTCGGTTCGCAAAGGGGAGAACAACCAATGAAGAAGCATGTAGCAAAACTCGTCGCGGGTCTCACCGTGGCGGCGTTCGCTGCTCTTTCGTTGCCCACCACCTCGGGTGCCGCCGCATCGCTGCGCATCTGGGCTGACGCTGACCGCAAGGCCAGTGTCGAGAAAGTGGCCGGCGCTTGGGGCAAGAAGAACGGCGTCACCGTCACCGTCGTCCAGAAGGACTTCGGCAAGATTCGTGACGACTTGAAGACCGTCGACGTCGCAACTGCACCAGACGTCATCGTCGGTGCGCACGACTGGGTCGGCGAGCTCGCCGCCAACGGTTCGGTCATTCCGTTGACCGTGTCAAAGTCGGCATCGGCCAAGATTCCGTCGTACGCGCTTGACGCGTTCTCGTACGCCAATGCCAAGGGCAACAAGGTGCTCTACGGTGCACCGGTTGCATTGGAGAACGTCGGTCTCGTCGTGAACACCAAGGTGGCCAAGGTGCCAACCTCGTTTGCCGACATGGTGTCGCAGGCGACCGCCTTCCAGAAGAAGGCCGCGGGCAACTTCGGTCTCGTGATTCCTGGTGGCGATGCGTACCATAACTATCCACTGTTCTCGGGCCTCTGTGGCTACGTGTTCGGCAAGGATGCCAAGGGCAACTTGAACCCCGACGACGTCGGTGTTGGTAACCCGAAGCTGCTCGCCAACGCAGGTGACGTTGACTCGTGGAACAAGTCGGGCTTGCTGTCATCGAAGGTCGACTACGGCATTGCGAAGAACGCGTTCCTCGCCGGTAAGGCCGCCTTCTGGGTGACCGGACCGTGGGAAAAGGACACGCTCGACAAGAGCGGTCTCAAGGTGAAGATCGTGCAGATGCCGAAGAACAAGTGTGACTCGGTGCCGTTCCTCGGCGTGCAGGGCTTCATGGTGACCAAGTTCGCCAAGACCCACGGCGTGGAGAGCCAGGCCCGTGACCTCGTCGGCAGCTACATGCTGTCGGAGGGTGCACAGACCCAGCTGTCGTCAGAAAACGGTCGTGCGCCAGCGAACACTGACGCCGCCGCGAAGATCGACGATCGTCTGCTCAAGGAATTCGCCGCCGCCGGTAAGGGTGGCGTGCCGATGCCGAACATTCCCGAGATGAGCTCCGTGTGGGGCGACCTCGGCACGGCATGGACCAACGTGTTCAAGGGTGCAGACGCAACGCCGGCCAAGACCGCGTTCCGCACTGCAGGCAAGAACATCAAGGCCAAGATCGGCTGACGAGTTTCATCACTCGCATCGAGCGGGGCGGGGGCTGGTAACGGCCCCCGCCCCGTTTGCGTGTGCGAGAGTGGTGAGCGTTGCTTATGACTACGCCGTTTCGGTATCGCCCGTCGTGGTTGGCGTGGTTGCTTTCGCTGTTTTCGGGCACGGGCGGCCTGATCGTCAAGATCGTGTTGCTCAGCCTGCTGAACGCAATGGTGGGCTGGGCGATCATCGTGCTCTTTGCCCAAGATCGCCTCGTGTGGGCGCTCGGCACGCTCGTGGTGCTGGCGATTTTCGACTTCGTTTATTTGCGCCCGAACAAGCTGTTGCCGGCCAAGTTCATCTTGCCGGGCAGCGTGTTGTTGATCGCCTACCTGATTGTGCCGATCTTCTTCACCATCAATACGGCCTTTCAGAAATATTCCACTGGTCACGTGCTGAGCAAGGAAGAGGCCATCACTACGAACCTCGAGCAGAACGTGGTGCAGGGCGAGAAGTTCTTTCTCATGACGCCGAGTCGCGATGAGTCTGGCGCTCTGGTGTTGGTCTTGGTCGATGACACGACGGGTCAGACGTATCTCGGTCGCGCAAGCGGCCTTGAAGAGATCGACCCGGCATCGGTTGAGGTCGATGAGTTCGGAGACGTGATTCCGCCAGCCGGTCTCACCGCACTTGTTGGCGACGAGTTATTCGGTGCCGACGCTGAACTCGCAGCGTTCGAGGTGCCACTCACAGGTGGCGGGGTCATCAAAACTGAGGGCATCTCAGGTGCCTACGATTCAGCGCCCGGGCTCGAGTATGACTCAGCGCGTGACGTCTTGATCGCCACCGACACGGGCGTCGAATACGCCGACAACGGGCGTGGTTCGTTCGTCAGCGCTGATGGCGACGAACTCGTCGTTGGGTGGCGCGAGTACATCGGCTTTGAAAACTTCACTGCCGTCATCACCAACCCGCTCGTGCGTGCCCCATTTCTGCGCGCATTCGTGTGGACGATTGTGTTTGCGGCATCGACCGTCTTGATCTCCTTCGCCATTGGCTTGTTTCTCGCCAAGCTGCTCGACAAACCCAAGTTCCGTTTCAAGCGGCTCTATCGATCACTGCTGATCGTTCCCTACGCCGTACCCGGCTTTTTGTCGCTCTTGGTCTTCAAAGGACTACTCAACGACGACTACGGCCTCATCAACAAGCTGCTGCCCTTCGATGTGCCGTGGTTGTTTGACCCGTGGTGGGCGAGGGCCTCGGTGATTTTGGTGTCGGTCTGGTTGACAACGCCGTATTTCCTGCTCGTGTGCATGGGTGCATTACAGGCAATCCCAGGTGAGCTCGTTGAGGCGGCACGGGTCGATGGTGCGGGTCGCTGGCAGGTGTTTCGCAAGGTGACGCTGCCGCTCTTGCTCGTGGTCGTTACGCCACTGATCATCGCTTCGTTCGCCTACAACTTCAACAACTTCAACAATGTCTTCTTGCTCACTGGCGGTGGACCGACGAGCAGTGATCAATCGGTGGCTGGCGCCACGGACATTCTCATTTCCTACACCTACAAACTCGCGTTTGAAGCCGGCAAGGGTCAGGACTACGGCTTGGCGAGCGCCATCTCGATTTACATCTTCTTCATTGTTGCGGCGATGTCAGCGAGCGGATTCTTGCGCTCGAAGGCGTTGGAGAACATGAAGTGAGCGACCAGGAGCACACGGCATGAGCGACCCCACCCAGCGCCGCGGTGACGACTGGTGGCGCCACCTCATCTTGTGGGTGGCGATTGCCCTTGCGGTGTTTCCGCCGCTCTACGTAATCACCGCAGCCTTCAATGCCGACCAGACGCTGTCGGGCACTTCGTTGCTTCCGCGCTCGTTCACGCTCGAGAACTTCAAAGGACTCTTCGTGCAAAAAGAAGGTGGAGCAGAAGTGTTCTTTGTGCGCTGGTTTCGCGCGTCGGTGATCATCGCGGTATTGAACGCATTCTTTACGGTGTTCATCGGCGCACTCTCGGCATATGCGTTCAGTCGCTTTCGCTTCCGCGGTCGGCGCATGGGAATGTTGTTTCTCCTGCTCATTCAGATGTTCCCTGGCCTGCTCAACCTCGTTGCGATTTATCTCATCGTTTTGCGCACCGGTGAAGTCGTGCCCGCCCTCGGCCTGAACAAGTTGACCGCGCTTCTGCTCGTCTATCTCTCGGGCGCGATGAGTATCAACCTTTGGCTGATGAAGGGATTCTTCGATTCGATTCCGAGCGAACTCGATGAGTCAGCACGCGTCGACGGGGCGACACCCGCGCAGATCTTCTGGGGCGTCATTTTGCCGCTCGCCGTGCCGGTGTTGTCGGTAGTCGGCATGTTTGCCTTCGTCGGAACGTTGAATGAATTCATGACGGCAAGCGTGTTGCTCGAGACCGTCGACAACTTCACGCTGCCGCTCGGTTTGCAGGCCTACATCAGCACCAATTTTGAAGAAAACTGGGGTTCATTTGCGGCCGGCGTGTTGATTGCGCAGATACCCGCAATCATCGGTTTCATCTTCGTGCAGAAATACATCATCGCTGGCCTCACGCAAGGTTCGGTAAAGGGATGAACCTCGTTGCGGCCCCGCACCACGACGGCTCGGCGCTCTTCGTCGATCGAGTCGACTGGCGGGTGGGCGGCGTCGCACGAGTGCGATTGCGGGTGCCCAACTCGGCGGGGCTTCAGCATGCTGCGGTGCGATACACCCACGATGGCGAGCAGGGTTACCAGTCACTTGCGCGAGACGACGAGCAGTCTTCCGGCACCGCCACCCCAGGCAACTCGGCGTTGTCGTGGTGGTCGGCAACTCTGCCGCTGACCAACCCCGTCGTGTCGTACCGATTCGTCTTGGCAATGGCGAGTGGCGAAACACGGTGGCTCAATGCCACCGGCATGCACACCTACGACACGCCAGATGCTGACGACTTTGTCGTTCGCTGCGACATCACCTACCCCGAGTGGCCGACAAGTTCGGTGGTGTATCAGATCTTCCCCGATCGATTTGCAACGAGCGGTCTCGAGGTGTCGACGCCGTCGTGGGCGCGGCGCCGCGAGTGGGGTACGCTGCCACAAGGCCCTGACTGGAGCAGCGAACTTTTCGGCGGCGACCTGTACGGTGCCGCCGAGCATCTCGACCACGTGGCACAACTTGGGGCCAACGTGGTGTACTTCACGCCAATGTTCACGGCCCGCAGCGCACACCGTTATGACGCCGAGACGTTCGATGAAATCGACCCGCTGCTCGGTGGCGATGCGGGTTTCGCGGCGATGTCAAAACAAGCCCACGCGTGGAATATGCGGGTGCTCGGCGACTTAACGCTCAACCACTGCGGTGCGTCGCACGCTTGGTATGAGCATGCCGTTGGCGACAAGGCGGCACCCGAGCGCGAATACTTTTATTTTGAGCAAACTCCAGAAGGGGAGAAGCCGGCGACGTGGCTCGGCGTGTCGTCGCTGATCAAGCTGAATTTCGCCAGCCAAAAGTTGCGTCAGCGCATGTATGCAGCCGCCGATTCAATCGCCAAACGCTGGCTTGATAGCGAGATCGGTCTTGATGGATGGCGCATCGACGTGGCAAATATGGCAGGTCGACGTGGTGCGCACGACGTGTCGCACGACGTGTCAAATGAGTTCGTTGCGGCATGTCAGCAAAAGCAGCCCGATACCTACGTGGTGGGCGAGCACTTTCCTGACCCGCGTGCCGACATGGTGCGCGGTGGTTGGCACGGCATCATGGCGTATTCGGCATTCACTCGCCCGGTGTGGGGCTGGCTGCGCGGTGAGACGCTGCCCGCGGGTTTCCCCGACAACTTCTTTGGCACACCGTTCGGTGTGCCGCAACGAGATGGCATGGCGATGGTGGCGGCGATGCGAGCGTTCACGGCCGGGGTTCCCTACGACGCTGTCTTGCGCTCGTGGTTGATTCTCGACAGCCACGACACGCCGCGCTTCAACGCGCTTACGGGTGACCGTGAGCGCACCAAAGTGGGCGTTGGATTGCAGATGACCCTGCCCGGCGTGCCGATGGTGTGGATGGGCGACGAATTGGGAATCGGTGGCGCCACCTGCGGCGAAGATTCGCGCCGACCGATGCCATGGGATCGCGAAGCAGAGTGGGACACCACTCTGCTCGGCTGGTATCGAGAGTGCATTCGGGTGCGTCGTGGCAGTGATGCACTCGCACATGGCTCGATGCAATGGCTACACGTCGGGCCGGATGTAGTGGTGTACTTGCGCGAGACCGCAACCGATCGTCTGTTGTGTTGCGCGGCTCGCGCTACGCATGCTGCCGTGCAGTTGCCCGTTGAATCGTTGCAGTGCTCGCGCGTCGACACCCTGCTTGGTGTCGCACCGCAACTCGTCGAAAACCGTCTGGTGTTGCCGGCGAGCGGCCCCGCATTTCATGTCTGGAAACTGGTGTAAGCAGAGCAACAGGTGTAAGCAGAAAGGAACCCAACCATGGCACAGGTGAAGTTTGAAAACGTCGACAAGGTATTCGACAACGGCGTCAAGGCCGTGTCGAACATGTCACTCGAAGTGCGTGACGGAGAATTTCTCGTCTTGGTCGGCCCGTCGGGCTGTGGCAAGACCACCGCACTGCGCATGGTCGCCGGACTCGAAGCCATCTCGAGTGGCACCGTGTCGATCGGCGACACGGTGGTCAACAATCTCAGTTCGAAAGATCGAGACATCGCCATGGTGTTTCAGAACTATGCGCTCTACCCACACCTCTCGGTCGCCGACAACATCGCCTTCGGTCTGCGACTGCGCAAAGAACCGAAAGAAAAAATCAATAAGCAAGTCGAATGGGCGGCGACGATGCTCGATCTCGTGCCATATCTCAACCGTCGGCCAAAGGAACTCTCTGGTGGTCAGCGGCAACGCGTGGCGATGGGCCGAGCCATTGTGCGCGAGCCCAAGGTGTTCTTGATGGACGAGCCGCTCTCGAACCTCGACGCCAAGTTGCGTGTGCAAATGCGTGCCGAAATCGCCAACCTGCAGAAGCAACTTGGCACCACGACGATTTACGTCACTCACGACCAGGTCGAAGCGATGACGATGGGCGACCGTGTCGCAGTGATGAGCATGGGTGTCTTGCAGCAGGTGGCCGAACCACAGGTGTTGTACGACGCGCCCGCGAACATTTTCGTCGCTGGCTTCATTGGCACACCGCCGATGAATATGTTCGAAGCGACCGTCGAAAAAGATGGTGACTATCTCGCGTTGACTCTGGCAGGGGCTCGGTTTCCGCTGGCCAAAGATCGCGACTGGCGCTACCCGCGACTCTCGCAATACGCGGGGCGAAAGATCGTGGTCGGTATTCGGGCCGAAGACGTGCACGCTGCTGAGGCGAAGCCCGGCTGGCCTTCGGTGGTCGGTCGCCTCGGGCTGATGGAGGCACTCGGGTCGTCACAGATGGGCTATCTGAACATCGATGCCACCAAGGTGGCAGTTGCGACGCAACCAAAGGCGCCAGACGACGCGACCGCCAACGCCAAACCTGCAAAGGGTGCGCCTGCACCACGCCCCGAAGACCTGCACACTGAGGCGGCCAGCAGTTTCGTGACGAACTTGGTGGCGATCTTCCCACCCAGACTGCCACTCAAGTTGAACACCGATGTGCGCATCACTATCGACACGGCGAATATCCACTTCTTTGATGCGGATTCTGGCGAGGCACTTCGCTAGGTGAATCGCTTGACGCGAGTCGGTGTGTTGGTTGCTGCGTCGATGCTCGTTGCTGCCTGCGCAGCAAACGAAGCAAGCGAAGAGTCCGCCGAGAGCTCACAAGAGATCTCGACTGCCACCACGCTGGATGAGGCCGCACTCATCGAATCGCTGGCTGCGCCAATCGTGTACTCCGACTTTGGGTCGCGAGTCATTTACTTCGTGATGACAGATCGCTACGCCAACGGTGACCCGGCGAATGACAGCGGCTTTCTCACGGGCCCACGTTCAGTGACGGGGTTCGATCCGACCGACATTGGGTTCTTTCACGGAGGTGACCTGAAAGGCCTGACCGGCGGCTGCACCGACCCTGAACGCGGCTTGCAACGACTCGCCGACCTCGGGTTCACGGGCATCTGGATCACCCCACTCGTCGTGCAACGCACCGTGCAGGGCGATAGCGCTGCGTATCACGGGTATTGGGGGGTCGACTTCACCACCGTCGACCCACGCTTTGGCACCGAGGACGAACTGAAGACATTCGTTGACTGCGCTCACTCATTGGGGATGAAGGTGTATCTCGACGTGGTGGTTAATCACACCGGCGATGTGGTGCGACTCGTCGGTAGCGGTTTCGTCGAAGAACCTGCGCCACCGTACGAAGCGTTCGTGCTCGACGCAGAGAAAGATCTGAAGAAGCCGGCGTGGATGAATGACGTAGCGAACTACCACAACCGTGGTGACATCAACTGGGGTGGGTGTAGCACGGCCTGCATCGAGCAGGGCGATTTCTCGGGGCTCGACGATCTCTATACCGAGAAGCCCGAGGTGGTTGACGGTCTCGCTGAGGTATTTGGTCCGTGGATCACGCGCTTCAAGTTCGACGGTTTTCGCATCGATACGGCACGCCACGTCGACAAAGACTTTTACAACCGATGGATTCCTCAGATACTCGCTGCAGCGAGATCAGCCGGCATCGACGACTTCGAGATCTTCGGCGAAACCTGGATCACCGAGCCCATCGAACAAAGCAAATACCAACGCGTCTGGGGTCTGCCGAACCAACTCGACTTCCCACTGTTTGATGTGATTGCCCGCTACGCCGGTGGAACGCAAGGCGCTGGTGGGGTGATGCTTCGTCTCGAAGATGACGATTACTCACGCATGTCCGACGGGCGTGCGCCAACACCAGGCACGTTCATTGGCAATCACGACACGGGTCGCACCGCGATGATGATCAAGGCGCAGTCGGGTGCCGAGGGTGATGAGCTGCTGGCGCGAGTCAATCTCGGGCACAGCCTGCTGTATCTGCTGCGTGGTGCCCCCGTCATCTACTACGGCGACGAGTTCGGCATGATCGGCATTGGTGGCGACAAAGAAGCGCGGCACGATCTCTTCGCCACGCAAGTCTCAGCGTGGCAGACGCAAGAACGGGTTGGCAGTGCGCCGATTGGCGCCGGGTCGTCATTCGATGTGAAGAATCATCCCGTCGGGCAACACCTGCGCGAGTTGGCGGCGTTGCGTAAGCAGTGGTCTGTGTTGTGGCGAGGCGCCACATTGCCGCGTGACCGCAACGACGGCGCAATGGCCATCAGTCGCTTCGACATGGCTGATCAGCGCGAGTATGTGACCATCTTCAACAATTCGACCGAGTCGCGCCTGCTCGAGTTCGCAACATCCACACCTTCTGCCACCTTCACTGCGGTCTGGGGTGGTGTTGAGTCGACGAATTCTGACGCCGATGGTTTCGTGAGCGTCGAGGTTCCGCCACTGTCGGCGGCCATCCTGCGGGCCGAGGCAAAATTCCCACTCGCCAAACAGCCGCCAGTCGTTTCTGCTGCACCCGACGACTTCAGCGAGTTGTGGTTGCTGTCGGCGGAAACCAGCGAGAGCCCGCAAGAAGTGTCGTTTCTCATCGATAACGGCACCGGCTGGCGACGCGTGGCGGTAGACGATTCGTTCCCGTACCGTGCATTCGTCGACCCCAATGCACTGCCTACCGGCTCGACATCACGTATCGTCGCAGTGTCGCGCTTTGCCGACGGCACCTTGGTGCCGAGCGGCATCGCCACGTTCACCAACACGAAGTAACAAGCACGAGTCCCAACATGACCAACATCAAATCGAACGCACATCTCAAGGGCGATGACTGGTGGCGCCGTGCGGTCGTGTATCAGATTTATCCGAAGTCATTTGCCGACGGCAACGGTGACGGCATCGGAGACTTGTCGGGTGCGCGAGCACGCCTCGATTATCTGCGTGCGCTCGGCATCGACGCCGTCTGGTTCAGCCCGTTTTTCCCGAGTCCGCAGTGCGACGGAGGATACGACGTCTCTGACTATCGCGACATTGACCCGATGTTCGGCACATTGGCTGACGCCGAGTCGTTCATTCGCGAAGCCCACGCCCGCGGCATTCGGGTGATTCTCGACATCGTGCCCAACCACTCGAGCAGCAAACACCGGTTCTTTGTCGAAGCTCTCGCCACGTTGCCCGGTTCACCAGCGTGGGCGCGCTATCACTGCGTACGCGGTCGTGGTGCCAATGGTGAGCTACCGCCGAACAACTGGCAGTCGATCTTTGGTGGCTTGGCATGGACGCAGCTGTGGATTGCCCCTGATGGCCGCTCAACATTGGTTGGCGATGCGAGCGTCTCGGCTGGATCGCCGAGCGGTTGGTGGTATCTGCATCTCTTCGATACGCATCAACCCGATGTGAACTGGGATCACCCCGACATCGTGCGTGAGTTCGACGACACGCTGCGGTTCTGGTTTGACCGCGGGGTCGATGGCATTCGCATCGATGTGGCACAGGGCATGATCAAGCAACGCGGGTATCCCGACGTGCTCGACAGCAACGACCCGGCCCTGCTCGACCCGCACGCCAGACCGTATTTTGATCAGCCCGAAGTGCACGAGATCTATCGACGCTGGCGAAAGATTGCCGACTCGTACGACCCGCCACGGGTCTTTGTTGCCGAAGCGTGGTTGGATACCCCCGAGAAGCGGGCGAGGTATCTGCGCGCCGACGAACTGCACACCGGTTTCAACTTCGACCTGCTGACAGCTGAATGGAATGGCGACAAATGGCGCGACATCATCGACTCATCGATGGCCGCTGATGCTCTTGTCGGAGCTCCGACCACCTGGGTGACCGAGAACCATGACGTGCGACGCTCACCCACTCGATATGGCGGTCGCGTCGTGCACCGCGAGGTTGCGTCGCCCGAGCACCTCAAACTCGGTCGCGTGCGAGCGCTTGCTGCGATGCACACGATTCTTGCTTTGCCGGGCACTACGTATCTCTTCAATGGTCAAGAACTCGGTCTTGAGGAAGTGATTGACCTCGACGATGCCGAACGCGAAGACCCGCACTTCCACCGCACGAAGGGTGAGCACCTTGGTCGTGACGGTTGCCGAGTGCCGATGCCGTGGCACGCGTCGGGGGTGAGCCTGGGTTTTGGTCCCGATGGCGGTGCGAAACCGTGGCTCTCGCAACCTGCAGCATGGGCGAGGCTGAGTATCGAGTCGCAAGAAGCCGTCGCTACGTCGTCATTGCAACGTGTGCGTACGGCCATCGCAGTTCGTCGGGCGCAGCCCGCGCTTCAACATGGTGACTTCGAGTGGATGCTCGAGCAGTGCGTCAATGGAGTCGTCGCGTTTCGTCGCTCAGCGGCCGGGGCGCCGAGTGTGATCTGCATCGCAAACATGGGGTCGGCGCCAACCGCACCGATTGCCGGCACGCTTCTGTGCGCGTCGGGTGACGTAACTGGCGGCATCGTGCCGCCCGATACGACGGCCTGGTTAGCCCAGCTGTAGCGCGAACAGTTCGCATCAGCCCGAAACCGCGGCGAGCGTTTAGGCTCATGCCCGATGTCGCAGCGCCCACGAATGATCCTCGACTGCGATCCGGGTCACGACGACGCATTTGCCTTGATAGTTGCAGCAAAGTTTGCCGAACTGCTCGGCGTTACCACCGTTGCGGGCAATGCACCACTTGAGTTGACCACGCGCAACGCGCGCATCATTCTCGACTTGTGTGGATCGCATGCGCCGTTGCACTCAGGTGCGAATAAGCCACTCGTGCAACCGCCGGTGTTTGCCGATTACGTGCACGGCAAGAGTGGAATGGACGGAGCCGTGTTGCCCGAACCGTCGCGACCCGCCGATTCAACTCGAGCCATCGACTTCATCATCGATACGGTGCGCGCCAACGACGCGGTCTGGCTGGTGCCAACCGGACCGCTCACCAACATTGCGCTCGCACTTACCCGCGCACCCGACCTCGCCAAGCGCATTGCGGGCATCTCGCTGATGGGTGGCGGACGACTCGGCAATCGCACACCGACCGCCGAGTTCAACATCTGGCTCGACCCCGAAGCCGCAGCCACGGTGTTCTCCTGCGGAGCGCCGATCACGATGGCCGGGCTGCACCTGACACATGAGTTTCAGGCATCGCCCGCGCGCATCGCAGCAGTTGAAAGTTCGCATCCTCGTGTCGGCTCATTGCTCGCTGGCCTCCTACGTTTCTTCAGCAAGAGTTACGTCGACCGGCACGTGGGCTTCGTCGGGCCAGCGATGCACGATGTGTGCTCAGTGCTGGCCCTCACACATGCACACCTCTTTGAGACCTCGCAGAAATTCGTGGCCGTCGACGTCACTGGCAACCACACGCGGGGCATGACCGTGATTGACGACCGCCAACTCGTGCAGCGGCCGGCAGCGAACGCCACCGTGCTCGAGCGCATCGATGCTGATGCGGGGTTCGCCGCCATCTGTGAGGCCGTGGCCGCCTGCCCGTAGGCGCGGGCTTGCTCGGGCGGCTCGCTCGGCGTGCCCTGATGCGGTTGGCGCCCTCGGCAGGAATTGAACCTGCGACACCTGGCGCCGGAGGCCAGTGCTCTATCCGCTGAGCTACGAGGGCAGCGAATGACTCGCGCGCCCGACGCTATCTCGCGCAGTGAATCCGTAACAATGGATGGGTGACGTCAACGAGCGCAGCAGCCTTGGTCGCCGCTCGCATCACTGCCGCAGTGGCGCGGCTGTATCCCGAGAGCGTCAGCACATCAGGCGGTGACAATGCGGCGGGCGGCAGCGACCTCGACACGCTCGCGCGACCGAGCGAGCACGCCGACGCACAAGTCAACGTCGCACTCGGACTGGCGAAACGACTCGGCAAGAACCCACGCGAAGTTGCCGAACAGATCGCCCGCACGGTCGACGTTGCAGGAGTGTGTCGCGGCGTCGAAGTGGCAGGGCCTGGGTTTCTGAACATCACCTTTGACGACGCCTTCTTGTCTCAGCAGTTACGCGAGATGGCAGCCGGCGAATCACTCGGCGTGCGTGATGCGATGGTTGCCGAGACGGTGGTCGTCGACTACTCGGCACCGAACGTGGCGAAAGAGATGCACGTTGGTCACCTGCGCTCGACGATCATCGGCGATGCACTCGTGCGCATGTTGGAGGCCGTCGGCCATCGCGTGGTGCGCGAGAACCACATCGGTGATTGGGGTACGCCGTTCGGAATGCTCATCGAACATCTCGTCGACTTGGGTGAAGATGGTGCGGCCCGCGAACTGTCGGTCGGCGACCTTGATGCGTTCTACAAACAAGCGCGCCAGAAGTTCGATGCTTCGCCAGAATTTCAAGATCGCGCCCGCCAACGCGTCGTGGCACTGCAGGCCGGTGATGCCGACACCCTGCGATTGTGGAATCTGCTCGTTGCCGAGAGTGCCCGCTATTTCGCACAGGTGTACGCCAAACTCGACGTGCGACTAGAGCACACCGACCTGCGCGGTGAAAGCACCTACAACCACTTGCTGGCAACGGTTGTCGAGCGGCTGCAGGCTGCGAATCTGTTGCAGCGCGATGACGAGGCCGAGGTGGTGTTTCCACCTGGGTTCACCAATCGCGAGAACCAACCATTGCCACTCATCATCCGCAAGAAAGACGGCGGGTACAACTACGCCACGAGTGACCTCGCGTGCGTGATCGATCGAGTGGAGAAGATCGGTGCGTCACTGTTGGTGTATGTGGTCGGCGCACCGCAAGCCCAACACCTTGCCATGGTCGAGTCGGTGGCGCAGTCGGCTGGCTGGTTGCGTTCGCCGACACGTATGGTGCATGTGGCGTTCGGCAGCGTCTTGGGCAGCGACCGCAAGATGCTGCGCAGTCGTTCGGGTGAAGCGGTGAAACTCGTGGAACTACTCGACGAGGCCGTGCAGCGAGCCGACGCTTCGATTCGCGAAAAG
>Ga0255184_1000228_pt1 | contig 19194 bp, 20 predicted proteins | sample Miss_Cont_RepA_0_FD_189954 | JGI IMG/M metagenome (GOLD analysis project Ga0255184, IMG submission 189954) | Freshwater microbial communities from Mississippi River, Louisiana, United States - Miss_Cont_RepA_0h | ecosystem: Environmental > Aquatic > Freshwater > River | place: USA: Louisiana...
TCTTGGCTCGCTCAAAGCTGACCTCATCGGCGTACTTGCGGCCCATTTCTTCTTGGCGGGCAAGACCGGCACGGGCAGCGGCTTCGGGGTCTAGAACGGCTTCGCCAGCGGTTTGAACGCTGGAGAGCATTGACTCAAAGCCTTTTTGAAGGGAGCCAAGAACTCCCTTTTTCTGGGGCTTTGCCTCTTCAAACAGGTCGGGAAATTTTTCCCGTGCTCTGGCCATCGCCTCGTCATAAGACATGGCGTCTGGCACTCTCAGGGACGAACCGTCAGGAAGAGGCAAATACTTTGGCATACGCGTCGAATTGTGATGACCTACGTTGTTGCAACAGACGGGCGGTCAAGCCGTCTGCCGTGGGATTATTGTCCCATCATTCCAGTTCCAAGTCACGCACCTTGCCGCTAGGGGCGGAAGAAAAGCCCAGATTTTGAGCAAACGGTGCAAGGAATGGGTTGTTGAGCAACTCTTGGCGCATCCGGTTGGTCATCATCTGCGCCTTCTGCGCATCGGTGGCTGTCTGGTACGCCGTATCCTTGCCAAGCTCCTGCATGACTTTGGATTGCAGCTTACCGTACTCCGCCCGGACTTTGGCTTGATCGCCGTAGATGTCTTTGTACATCTGCGCGCGCTGGCCTGCAATACGCTCTTGCGCACCGATCTGCGCTTCCAAACGACGATCGCCAACGTAAGCATCGAACATCTTGCTCGCGTCTTGGCGTTGCAGTCCGTAGGCTTCTCGGGCTCCCGCCAACACGTCCTTCTTGGTTTGCACAATCGTGTTGTCGATGTCGCGTTGGAGTTCACGCTTCTCTTTATTGGAGAGCATCTTTTCGCCACGGCGGGCTTCTTCCAACCGCCCAAATGCGTCGTCCAAACGCTCTTTTGCGTCGTTGATTTTTTCTTTGCCCTTGCTGTAATCTTCAAGTCCTGCTTGTGCGCCAACACCAATGTTTGCAAAAGCATGGGGGGAAGTGCCCGACATCATGGCAAAACCGGCTTTGAGCAGCGCTAAACCACCAAGCTCGCCCTCTTGCTTGCCCAGCTTCTCTTCGCGTGCTTTGAGGCGCTGCTCGCGTTCTACTCCAAGAAGCCCCATTTCTTGCATTTGCTTCTCGTACTCTTGCTTGCGCTGTAGAGCCAACGCCGTTGAGGCTTGGCCCAACTCACGAGTCTGCGCCTCAAAAGGATCGGCTGCTGGAGCCTGTCCTTGGAAAGTACCGAGCAGTTGCCGGTATTGCTCTGGGCTTCTGACAAGCGAAGCAACCCCAGTGCTAGGAGCCGCGTTTGCACCGCCAGTAGACGGGGGAGCAGTGCCATCACTCTCTGTAATAGGCGTAGGGGCCGTGTCCGACAGCGCTTTTTTGTAGCCTGCAAGTCTTGCAGTCTCAGAGGCGGACTGGTCCGGCTCTGTTTTAAACCGCGCAATATCACGCTCTTGTTTAACGGCTTCTAAAGCCGAGCTGCCAAAAGCACTAACAAACGCTTTTTCCTGCGGGGTTGCAGTGCCGTCAAGCACCTTTGCGGCAGTTTCACGTAGCTTGCGTTGAAACGTGGGCAGCCCTTCCGCAGCACCGGGCTGCGGACCAAAAGCGCCTTGAGAATAAATTGGCAAAGTATCCGTAGACCCCGGCAAGCCGACGAGCCCCCGGTTTTGATAGCGCTCAACTTCACCACCCTCTTCAAACGCAACAATCCCACCATCAGCCATACGAGCAAGGTTAGGCGCAGGCAACTGACCGATGCCCACGGTTTCCGGCATTGGTCCAACTTGAGAAACCTGTTGATCCACAACTTTGGGTTGCGGCTGCGCTTGAGCGGCGGCACCAGCCATGCGAACTTGTTTGCGGCGACCGTCTTCAGCAATAACCAAAGGCAAGATATAGGGGTCTTGCTTGTACATCATTGCCATGCGCTTGAGCGCTTCGTCTGGCATCATCGAGAGTTGTGATGTCAGCTTTTCTGTATTTGGAAGTGCCATTTCGTGCCTCAACCCATGTTGTAGATTGCCAAATCGGCAAGCCCAGCCGGAGCGTCGTTCACCTCACCGCCCTCTTTGAACAACCCAAGTCTTGATGCGCCAAGCGCGGCAGTGCCGAGACCCGCAGCTTGAGAAAGCATGGACGGGGGTGCTTGGAACATTGTTTGTGATGCTTGGGACAAAGGAAGACCGCGCAGCATGTCGGATGCAAAGCTGAGCTGTTGGTACGGGTACTGGCGCTGAGCCAAGAAGTCTTGGTACTGGCGATCCAGTTTTGCCTGTTGCAGAGCCTGTTGTTGCTGGCCTGCTTGCATTTGCAAATTTGCAATATCTTTCTGCTGGCCAAACTGCGCAGACCCCAGAGCGCCCAAAGCCCCAGCAGCTTGCAACTGTGCTTGAAGTCCTTGGAGGCCAAGATTTGCACCAAACTGACGGGACTGTTCCCGTGCTTGATCCGCAGCAAGCCCGTACTGGGCAGCAAGCTGAGCGGCGTTCATGCCTTGGCCGTAGCCAAACTGGCGGGACTGCTCACCCATACCTTGGGTTGTGATGCCTGCCTGTTGGTTTGCCAACGCCGCCTGCAAAGCTCGCTGTTGATCGGCGGTGTACGCCTGCATCCCTTGTTGCCACGCTTGATTTGCGCCAGTGGCTTGGATGTCATTAAGCTGCTGCATGGCATTGCGCTGGCGCTCGGCTTCAATAATCGCGGAGCCGCTTCCACCAAAAGCACCGCGTTGGATAGCTTGAGCAGCATTTTGCTGCCCCATGATGTCGGCTTGACGTTGGGCTTCACGCTTTTGAATGTTCACCACATTCTGCATGTACGGATTCATGTACTTGGACATGTCCGCTTGGGTGAAGTCTTGTGTGCCTACTTTGTCGTACCCAAAAGTACCGGCTTGGTATGCGCTCGGGGCTTTGTATTGGTTAGCAAAACTGCTTGGGTCGTAGCGCAAATTGCCCGCTGACTGCCCTGCTTGCGTAGCAAAGTTGGTGGCTGTTCCAAACTGAGAAGCGGGCGTGAGGCCTGCAATTCCTTTAAACGCTTGGTTTTGCAAAGCGCTAAAGTCGGCGGTGCGCTGCCCACGATACGCCTCATACGGGGTGTCAATAAGCCCCGGAATTTTTGCACCAGAAGCATCCGTGCCGCCAAAGTAACGACCGAGCAGTTGCTCAACATACTGCTTAGCGTAGTCGGGGATGGTTGTCTGCGTTTGTACAACTTGGGTTGGATCGGCCATAGCGGCTCCTTATGCGGGCATAGCGCGGCGAGGATTAACTTCCGGCGCTTGTTTCTTTTTACCTGTGCGTTGCTGACGCACGCGGTCCATCATTTTGTAGAGTTGTCTAGCGCCAGCGTCGGTGGAACCGTTGCCAAGGTGGGAAACCACATCTGCCGGAACCACAAACTCACCGTCAGCCAGACGGGCAGGGCGCTTGCCACCAATCGTAGCGGGGATGTCATCGGACATACCGTCGCCGGGGCCCTTGAGCATACGTCCGCCATCAGAGTACCCGCCCAAGGAACCAAGACCACCAGCAGCCAAATTCATAGGCTCGCCAGAAAACGAATTGACAGGTGCGTCAGACGAATCTTGCACAACGTTGCGCGAGATAGGGGCCTGCCACGGTGTGGCGTAGCCGCCTTGCGAAATGTCAGCCATTGGGTAGCCGGTGTTCAAACCAACAGAATTGGCTTGTGACATTTGCTCAATCGGCCCACCAGAAGCATATTTTTTGTACTCAGGCCCCGGCGCTTCGTAGGGTGTAGCAGGGGTCCAGTACTGATCGAACCACAACCGTTCGCTGGTGTCGTCATCGGGAGTATATTGTGTGCCGACCATCCGCGCGCCGAACCGATTAGACGGGGTTGCACCAGCAGCGGGGGCTAGTGGATTGCGTGTGAACTCGTACGGGCGGATCATTCCGGGGGACTGGGGTGGTGCTTGCAGTTTTTGCTGGTCCGCTGCCCCACCAAGCAGCAACGGTGCTGCAACAATTCCCGCGCCTTTTAGGGCACTGCCGCTACCAATCGCTTTCAAAGTAGCCATCGGGTCTTTTGCGGTGGCAGTCAAGCCTTCAGCCAGCGCAGTACTTGCGGATGGTTTTGCTAATTGCCCCACCAACTGCTCGTTTGTTAAATCCATTGGCGCGTTAGCCAGCATAGCATTTTGTGCTCCGGGCGCACCAACCGCACCCAAGCCCTGCCCAATTGCCGAACCACCGTACGCAGATAAGCCTGCTTGCAAACCTTTACTAAGACTTCCATGCGCCAAAGCGCCAATACCGCCAACAGTGGCGGCGGCGGCAAGTGGGCTAGCCCCAAGAAAAGCAAGAGAGGTCCCGGCAGTCATAGGCGCAAGTGCCAACCCTGCGAGTCCAGCAAGAATGGGGTTTGAAGTAATGTCACGCGCAACGCTGCCAAGATTCAAACCCTCAGAGCCGGTAATTTTTTTGAGACTTAAAACGCCCATATTTGCCTCTCAAAACGTGGGTTGACAGATAGTAACATTTTTATCCTCAAGTTGGTAGTGTGGAGACAAAACTCAGCGTCATGACAACAGACGGAATGGAGGGGTGTGCGAAGGGAGAAGTTTGGGCGGGGTAGGCCTCCATGTACACGCCATCCGTTACGCCGTTTTCAACCTGCGTTGCAGCCGCCCACATTTCCACATAGTCTCCGGCTTGCAGTTCAAGAAAGAAGTTACACGCCCCAATCAAATAGCCGTCCGACGAGCCGTGCTTGTTGGGGACATCAAACTTGCTGGCAGTGCCGGGAGCATCCGCTCCATTGATACGGAACCAAACAAAAGCGGTGTGAATTTGGGAGTCGGTGTTAGCAAACTGAATACTAAACTGAAGGTTATAAATCCCCGCGTAATCAACGTGGATTCCGTCAGTGCCGTCATTAGTCGCACCGTTCATGTAGTCGTTTTGATTACACGTAATCAGCGCAGGGGTGTTTGCTGCCGCCCAGTTGAAGTCGGTTGTGCGCTGGACGGACGCGTACGGGTTGTTGAAAAACCGTCCGCCCAACTCGCCCAGCAAAACCGAATTCACCGAGTCCAGTTGGTTGAAATACAAGCGCAGAATGCTGGTGAACTGGTCTTGAAACCGTTGCTCGTACTGCGTCGTAGCTGCCGGTAAGCGCGGGGCAACCGGGTTTGGTAGCCGGTAAAGCTCTTTTGGGGTGGTTGCCATCAGCGTCTTCCGTCCGGACGAGTGTCAATCCGAGGCACACCAAGCTGCCACGCCACGCCAAGATCGTTGGATTCGACCCGGAAAGCCATTTGTCGCCCTCGAATCCGGACATACACCTGCTCAGTAAATTGCTGCACGTTGTATGTACGCTGGTTAGCGTAGCTTTGTTTGCTGGTCACGGTGGGAGAGTCTGACGACCCGTACGCCGTACCGGGGAACTGACGTGGGCGAACCGTAAAGTCCAACGACGGCGCGGCAGAATCCGACCCGTCAAACGTCACATCGGGGATGATGCGCCAGACAAGGCCAAAGTTGTGGCCATCGCCAATGTCGAAATCTGAAGACTGCACATAAGCCGTGATAGGGCTTGGCGGGTTCGTAGTCCCGTCGTCGTTGCCAACCTCGTGGTAGACCATAACAGCGTTGCTATTGCCACCCGGCGTGCCGTAGCAAGCTGCGGCTGGAGTCTCGCGCAGGGGGGAGTCAATCCAAGCGGTCCGCGCCAAGGTGCCGTAGTACCAAGTGCGCTCAAGGTGATTGAACACGATGTAACGATCAATCGTTGTCGAGTTGGCCGAGCAGTAGAACCACCAGACTTCGTTGTACCCTTCGTTTGTACTTGCAAAAAATTGATAGGCTTGCGTCAGGTTGATGTTCTGATACACGTACTGGCGCAAAGCGCAGGGCAGCGTCTCAACGCGGCCTGTGTACATGTAGAACTTGTCGGTGCCCATCCAGTAGGTCACGTTGTTTGCCGTAGCCGCCGTATTTGGGCCAGCAATCGAAATGTTGTCGGCAAGAATCTGGAAGTTCCAAACATAGGGTGGCCCAGCGTACTGCATCGAGTACAGCGCGGCATCTGTCCAGACCAAGATTTCTTGGCGAGCTTGCAAGGCTGTGATGATCTCGGAGCCGTGGCTCAAGCGGTAATAGCCTGCCTGAGACGTGATGGATGGCGTCCACTGCTTGATGTTTTCCACATTCGACCAGCGGATCAGCATTGGGTCGATTGTGCTCGCGCCGTAATCATTGCAACCAAACGCAATCACAATCCGCGAAGAGTCGGACACCAACACGTAATTGCATAACGTTGGGCAGTTTGCATCGGTTTGCCAATACGCAATACCGTTTTGAGTGTTTGAGTTTGTAGAGGCCAGTACTTGTGCGCGATTAAATGTTGACGGGCTGGTATCCACCACCCAGTAGTAAATTGCGCCGCCACGAGGATTGAGCACAAGGTTTTGACCAAAGTTGGACTCGCTCCACAGACGAAGCTGCTTGTCCACCCCGACACCTGCGGGAGCCGCAACACCCCAGCCTGTGCTGGGGGAGCCGCTTGTCACACCGCCCCAACCCCCTGCACCCCAACCGACGCCGGTTGTGTAAATGTCAGAACCGCCAGAGATTTGATATGCCGCTGTGGTAGCAGCACCGCCGTTGCCGCTGTCTGAACTGTTTGCTGTAGCCGACACGACGATGGTGTATTGGCTCGTGCTGATGTATGTGGCAATTTGGTGTTCTTTGTTAAGCACCGCAGCCGTGATGTTGCCGCCCAACGAGACAGCGCTGGCAAAAGTCACAAAGTCCCCTGCCTGAGCGCCATGCCCCGCATCCGTAACGGTAATCACGTTGGACCCGTTTGTTGCAGCAAACGCGTTGGGGGCCGCAACCGGTCCCGGAGGAGTGCCTCTCAGCGGAGTCACATCGTAGTAAGCGCCGCCGTTGCCGTTTTGAATGTAGTATTTCAGGTTTGTGCCAAGCCCCATCAGGTTGTAGCCTGCGAGGTTAAGCCAGTTCCACATCGACCGGCAGACACCCCACAGCGTGCCAGTAGCGGGCTGCAAAGCGGAGTTGTTGGGGCCTGTGTCTTTTTGCCACCCACCAATTTTTTCAGGATAGCCAGAACGAAAACGGACTTTATCCGTCTCAAACCAACCGCCCTCGTTAGCAAGGGTGGTGCCTTCACGGTTAACACCGGGGCGAAACTGGAGTTTTTCTAATGGCATAGCGTCATTTTCCCATCAGGAAGTCAAGACGGCAAGCGCCTCGTTGGTGTGTTTGATGCGGTCGGCGAGGCCAATTGTGCCCCCATTGATCTTCTTTGTCAGGGCTTCCCAAGCCCCAATGTCGGCCAAGCGGTTGCAGTTGTGTGTAGCCCAGAACCAACCCGCCGTCAAGGCGGCAAACTTTGGGGTGCGAACCAAGTCAGGGTTCATGACGAAATCCTCCCCGAGCTTTTTCCCTGCATGGAAGAAGTTGTCATGGCCGGTCAACTGGAGCCAGCCCGATCCCCGGAAACGCCACCCATCGTCAGACGCTTCATCCCGGTTGCCCATACGGTTAGAGTAAACCTTATTAGCTATTTTACGGGGGTTGCGGTGGTAGGGCTGGGCAGACTCCAGCGTGGGGAAGCGCTTGGGCCAAATCTTCATCAGGCGCTCGGCGCTGTAGTTCAAGTTCTCCTCCAGCACCCGGAAGTTACCCGACTCGTGGCCGCACTGCCCGATGAAGGCGGCTTGCTGCATGGGAGTCTCAATCCCCCAGACCCGGAACGTCCCGTTCAGAATGGGCTCCAGCGCGGGGTCGATGTGGAGTTTTTTCAGTTGTTCAGCGGTTACCATTTATTTGCTCCCTGACTGCGTTGTAGGCGTCGATGCAGGCGTTGAGTTGGTTGATTGCCCTGTCTCCGTCGGCTGCGATTTGAGCAATAGCGAGGAGAGTCTCTCGGTCAGATTCGGTTGTGCCTTCTGGAGGCCCGCTGGGAGCGGGGGAACTTGGGGTGGACTGTACGCAACTTGCGGAGGGGAGGCGCACCCGGCCAGCACGAATGGCACGATCAAGAGCAGTTTGTTTTTCAGTGACGACATTGTTGGCCTCCTGCAATTTGGCTGCTTGGCTGTTGAGTTGTTCCGTAAGTTTGCGTTCAGTTTCACGAGCTTCCTCGTTTTTCTTGGCAATTTCAGCCTGCATTTCGGCATCCCTGTCCCACCAGCCATTGTGGTGGCCGTACTTATACGAGCCACCCAAGGCGATCAAAACCGCCAAGATTACCCAAGGATTGGGCAACCCAATCACGACTGTGCCCTCGCACGCTCTTCAGCAATCTCATCCCGCTCAGGGTGCAAGTAGTCTGCCGGGGTTGTTGGGGGTGGCGGAGGTCTCCAGTCCTCGTCCAACTTGGGGTTATCAAAACCCATCCAGTTGAAGTCAGGCATCGCACTTTTAGCCGTAGCCGTGTTTGTGTTGGTCTGCGTAGGGTTCTGGGTGACGATGATGGTGTCGTTGTCTTGCCTTGCCGCCAGCCGCTCCGACACAGCGCTCACGCCCTTTTTGCTCATCACACCGCCAATACCGCCCACAATCAGCAGCACGATGTCGTTGAGCATCTTGGTATAGGCTTGGTCAATTGGAGCCATCGACTTGATAGGCTGCGTCACAAACGTGACGCTGTACAGAATGAAGAAGACAATCCCCGCAAGGATCATCGTGACCACGCCGACGACAAACGCCCAGACGCGGACTTCGATTTGGTCTTCAGTTAGACGCGGCTGAGGCGGGCGCTGCGGGTTGGACATTTTGTTTCTCCAGTACAGGGGCTACAAGGTAATCTGGGCAATCTTGGGTGAACAGGCAGTCAGGCCGCTGGCACCGCTTCTCCGCAAAATGCTTGGGGTTCTGGCAGTGGTAGCGGTACCGATCCTCGCAGCCCGCAAGGCTACTCAGGATCAGGAGGATCAATCCGAGGCTTCGCATTTTTCTTTTCCTTTTCGTCCAGTCTGAGCAGCAGGGCTTCGTTCTTCCGTATTTGTTTGTCGATCTTCATTGTTTGGTAAATGGCCAGCGGGATCAGGATCATCAGGATGATGAGGATGAGGGAAACGATAGCCACCCAGTACCCAAACTCAGCGCCGAAAAGATTCCAACCAGTTGGAGGTAAATCAGGAAGGCGGCTATCGCGTACATTGTTTTGTCCACCCTTAGCCGACGGCGGTAGTCTCGTTGCCATTCTTCTTCCCTTTTCTGCTTCAACTTCAACTGCCGGTCAAGTTCCCGTTCTTCCAAAATCTGGTTGTACATCCTGAGAAACCGACTGTAAATGTCCGCCAACCCAATTTCCTTGGGAGTGTAGATCATGGCTTCCCTGATCTGGACGGTCATCTGCTCAATCTGCATCTCAATCTGTATCCTGTCTAGTGCCGCGCCCTCGATGTCCTGCGTTGTTTTTGATTCCTCTTCCAGTTGCCGACAGTAGTCGTTCAACTTCCGCTTGATCTCAAAAAACTGTTTTAGCTTTTCGCAGATGTCATGGATTGCTCTGGCTTGAAATTCTTCGTAAGAGAGTTCAGGCTCTGCTTGTTTGCGATTTGCCTTTTTCTCCACCCGTTGCTGGGTTGGCGCAGGCTCGGCGGGTTGGACGGGTGAAACATTGGGAGTGGGCTTAGAGGTCGCATCCTTCTTACCTCCAAAAATGGATTGCCAAAAAGATTTAACAGTCGTCCAAAGAGATTTGGCCTCAGTGACAAAAGCCTGCGCCTCACCCACTGCTTTCTTGAGTTCCCCGATCTGAGCTTTACCCTGCCGGAGAAGGTCGCACCCCTGCCGGATACCGGCCACAATCCCTTGCGCTGCCATAAGGAGTGTGAACGGGTCCACATGCGCGTCCTCAGCTAAACATCATGAACATGCCGCTGGATAGCGACTTGAAAATCCAGCCGGTGTTGGTGCCCGCATTGACCGATCCCGCCCCCGCATACCATGTGTTTGCTGGCGTAGCGTTAGACCTGCTGATGGTCAAGTAGTTCACCGTGCCGACTTTGCCGCTTCCGAGCTTATTCAGCGTAAACGTAGAAGACGTGCTCGAACAGGTGAGCGTAACTAAATTGCCCGCAGACCCTTTGACCTTAAAGCTGCCCACGCCAACAGTCGTCGATGCTCCAAAACGCAATGTGTACGTGGCTGTTTTTGTGCTCTCAATGCCGTAGGTAATGTTTGCTGAACCTTGAAAAGTAACAGTCCCAGAGCCTGAACCAGACCCTACGGTAATTTTGTTCCAAACCGGAGCGGCGGCTGTCGAACCTGTTGGAGCAAGATAAAAAGTACGACCGCTTGTCCCGTTGTACGTCAAGAAAACAGGCGCATCGGACGGGTAAATTGTTACCGGGTTTGTAGAAACTGACGAGAAGCGAAAAACAGTACCAGAACCTGTGAGAGTCCATGTACCAGATCGCATGTAAAAATTGATACTTGTGCTGGAACCGCCTTGAAACGCGGTAACTGAAGCTGCTGTTACATTGTAGTTGTTAGCGTCAAACACAATTGTTGGGGCAATAACTCCTAACGATGCGTAGGGCGCAACAGTAAACTCACTTGTTACGTTTAAGTTGCTGTTGAGTGTGTATGCGCCGTCTTGTAGCGCCAAAGTGTAGATTGTTTGATTTTTAAAATCCAAGTACCGCGTTGTAGAAAGCGTAGTAGAAGGCCACAGAATAAGCCGGGGGCTACCTGTAAGCGTTGTGCTTGCGTTCAACGATACGGTGTCTTTAATCATCCACCCTTCGTTTCTGGAATAGATATTAAAATTAAAATCAAACGTGCCGGTGTAGTTGCTCAAGCCAAGCGTTGGAATACACGCAGTGTATAAATTGTCGATTGTGTATGGGCCAGTAGAGCTTCCGTTAAAAATAACCGTATCTTGAGGCAATGGAACAGTGGCCCCCGAAGCCCCACCGCTGCTTGTAGACCACATAGAGGTTTGATGCCATTGAACGCTTGAGCCCACAGCGTAACGAGTGACGGCACTTGTGAAGTTGATGTTGCTGTTGTTGCCCCAGTTACCGGCCCCATTAAACGGCGCAGCCGCTCCCGCCGCAGAAATTCCAAAAAAGTCTACGTTAGAAAACGACTTTGTGCCTACCGTAAGGGTCAAAGGGAATGCCGAGATTGATGCAAACGCAGTGACAACCGGCGTAATGATAAAACGGCTTGTCGCATTAAAGCTAGTCACCGTCATATTAGAAATGGTCATGCTGCTTCTAAGCTGGATTGGTGTTGCACGAGCAGCGGTCTGTGTAGCTTTAAACGTTGTGATGCTGGTGGCTTGTGTGTCAAAAATAATACCGTGCACAGCGTCAACGATCTCGACGTTAAAAAGCGACATCGTGTTGCTAGAATAGTCTTGGATATTTACGGCAGAAAAAGTGGATGTAAGATTCCCGTTAAAAACAAACTTAGCGCTGTTGCTTGTTGTTGTGTTTGTGCCGGTTAAATAAAGATTCATGTACCCAATGTTTGCCGGATTTGCCGGGGGAGTAAAAGTAAATGTCGAAGTCCCCAGCGCCATAGTAGGGCCTGAAGGAAGACTAAATTCAACCACAGGAACAAACACAGCGCTGTTGCCAACAGTGATTGAAAAATTTGCACTGTTGGTATTGAACGCGCCAGTTCCTGACGAGCCAACAGTTAAACGGCCTAGCGTATGGGTACCGGCAGCAAACGCAACGGTCCCCGCAGAATTTTGAACATAGATTCCGCCCAAAGTAATCCCGTTAGTTGTGATAGTTGTTGTTTGCCCAGTAACGGCAGAAACAAAAAACGTGATGTACTCGTAATTTAAAAATGTCATCCCCGAGCCAAAACGCAGCGTTCCCGCAGTTGCGGCTGGAGGGGTGACATAAAAATAGGTGGAAGACGTGCGCGTTCCGCCATCCCAAGTACCGGTATATCCGTTACAGTCGATGCTTTGATACTGGCCAAATGCGTCATCTGAAAGCGTAACAGTACCGCCACCCGAAGAAGCATTAAAAAACACAACGTCAGTAAGTGAGGGCACAGACGCGCCACCAGCGCCGCCAGAAGTCGCAGACCAATTTGCAGTGTTTGTGGCGTCCCAAGTACCGGAACCGCCAACCCAGTAGCGGTTTGCCATTATTTAATCCCTTGCACTTGTTGTTTCCATTCATTAAAAAGTGACTTCTGCCACTCTTCGCGCTGCTCTTGCGTCATGGCTTCCCACTCTGCTTTTGGCCACTCTGTGACCGTGCGGTATGTATAAGGCAAGTCTTCAGCCGCCCACTCAACGCTCACAAGTTCTGTAACAGAAAGTGTTCTGACTCGCATATCAAGACTCCTCTGCAACGGCCACAGCATCCCAACGAAGTGCTGCGCTGTTATACACACATCCGACGTAGATGGTTTTGTTAGCCACTGTTGTTGTCGGCAAATCTGTGCCAACCGCTCGGTACGATCCGCTTGAACCGGTCGTCCACGTAAGTGCGCGAGCAGTGCCGTTGTCTTTGATTCGGATCATCAGCTTTTGCCCGTTTAGGGGTGTGCCGGTTGGGGAACCAAATGCTGCGGCAGCAGCCAAAGCAGTAAGCTCGTATTGGTCGGTTGTATCCGCGTTGGGAGTCGGTGTGGCCGAACTTGCCACGCTCACAACACGGGGGATGTTGCGTAAAGCAAGAAAGTCTGTCCCGTCAGAATAAACGAGCAAGGTCTGACCGGCATTAAGCGTAACTCCTGCTCCAGCCGCTGTCGTGTTACCAATCACGGTGGAGTTGTAGATCGTCATGTTGTACGAGCTACTGTTGGTAAGAATATACGACTTTGGATTTGGCGGCGCAAAAATTGAGAAGTCTGCGCCAGTCACCGTGCTCACGCGAAGCGCTGCGTAAATTGACTGATTGTTAGCCGCCGTGGAAGTTGGCCCGTTGGTGTACGTAAGCGCTTGGGAGGAGGCAGAAACAACAATAGCTTGGGAACCCGCGATAGCTTGGTCAAAAATATACGCAAAGTTATCGTTTGTTGTGTTGCCCCATGTACCCGCTTGATCGCCAGAAGTAATCAATTCGACGCGGAGGTTGGGAGAGTATGTGGACATTTTTATCCTTCCTTGCTTGCAATCAGCGGTTTGGCAATCTCGAACACAGCGCCGGGATCAATTCCTTGGGGCACCCCGGCAGGGTCAATAATGTCACAGACATCATCCCCGTCACGCAGTGCATGGATGCAGTAACAGAGGGTATTGTCCTCCATTGCCGTGAATTCGTGAACCACCCCAGCCTTAATGAAGATGATCTGGGGGGCCACAAAATAGCTGGTTTTGCCGCCAACGACCGCCTTTACCGCACCCCGAGCCAACAGGGTCTGGTGGTCAAAAACATGGTCATGCCCAGCGTTTACATCGCCCGCCTTTTCAAACACCATTTGGCGGATGTAGACGTTGGCGACACAGCTAATTGTAGAAATTGGCTCAGCCATTGGACACCCCAAGTTGGCCCGGTGCAGTAGGCAAAGCGTAGTTGTTGATGTCCGCAACAGTACTAGGGAAATCCCTAAGTTCTTGACGATAGGTAAGCCACGCCATGTACTCGGCATCGGAGATGCTAGTTGCAACCCCAAGCTCTTTTTGGTCTCGGTGCCGTTGCACAACCCACTCCGATTGAATCAAAGCATGGTCGCGGTAAGCCCGCATAGCAGTCCATCTGTCTTGCATTTTGTCTGCCTCGTATTTGGCAAGTTCGGCGGGGGTGTATTTGTCCAAAACAGCCCATGTTTTCACCCACAAACCATCAACAAGTTCAGGCAAAATTTCTTTACTCACCTGCGTATCTGTTACGGGTGGGGGGTCAGTATGGTAAACAAATACATACCCTTCGGGTAAATTGTTGTTGAAATCCGGGTCGATACTCATGTGTGGCAGACTGGCGCGAATGTACTGCTCAGTCAAAGGGTATTCAACAACAATTCCGTTTTCAATTCTTGCGTACATACAAACCTCAATTTCCTGCTGTGTATGGGAACTGTCTTACATTACCCGGCCAAATCACACGAATTGCGCCGGCGCTAGCAACCCCAGTAGCTGCTGCGTCCGCGCCGGGAGCCCCCGCGCCGTACCCTCCGGGATTGTATAAACCCAAAGAAGTGCCGATCCGGTACGGCACTACCCCGTTTGAACCGGCCACTTGGGACGGATTGGAAACACCTGCACTAGAAGACGAAGTAGCCGCCGAAACACCGCCTTGACCGCCTCCACCAAGCCCATAAAGGCCAACACCTCCTGCAACGCCACCAACACTACCGCTTCCGCCGGTACCGCCTCCCCCACCACCCCCTCCTAAACTGGGATAGCCGCTAGCAAGAGTGGTTCCCGCGACAACAACGTTGCTTGCGTTGCCGCCGTCGTTTGTGTAACCGCCAGCGCCTCCTCCACCACCGCAAGTAGTGGTTAGCGCGTTCCCGCCAAGCCCCCCGTTACCGCCGCCAATAACACCGAGTAAAAAGTCAGTGCCGCCAGAAGCGACAGTACTTGCAAGAAGTGTTGCGGTTGGCTTTTGGCCACCACCTGCCCAAAGCGTTGCGTTGCCGGTTGTTGTCCCGTTAAAAATAGTATTTCCGCCCGCCGTTGCTGCTGCGGCTGTAGCAGCAGAAACTCCAGCCGCTCCAACAACGTAAGGGATGATTTGCCCCGGAGTTACAGACATGTTGTTGTAGTAGCGTAAAGACCCGCCACCGCCCCCGGCACCACCAGCAACTGTGAATACGCCCCCACCACCACCGCCAACACAAACCACAGAAATACTTGATACGCCCGGAGGCACTACCCAGTAATCGTATCCAAGATTAGAAACCCCTGTAAACGAACCTGTACCGCCTGCGCGAGCAGAACCTGTGTCAACCCCTCCAGCAGCACCGCCAGTAGCAGTCAAAGTAACTCCGTTTGAAATAGTTACTGTTGTTGTTCCACCGTCAGTGCCTGCACCCGCGCCCCCAATACCGTTTGCGCCTACAGAATAGAAAAGCGTTGTTGTGTTATTGGGCAAAGGCACAAACGCGTAATAAACAAGACCGCCAGCACCGCCTGATCCTCCGTAAGAAGGAACGGCATTACTTCCGTTACCTCCAGCACCGCCTCCTCCTATAGCCCATATATAGCAAAGAGTGGTACCGGAAGGTAGCGAATAGGAGCCACTTGTGGAAGTCGTGTTTGTAAAAATTTGATTTGTTGTTGTTCCAGCAAGAGTGTTGATGGCTTGAACAACAACTGCTCCGTACCCACCATCCCCACCAGTCCCATCTTGAGCGCCACCACCGCCACCGCCAAACAGGCCTTTCCCACCATTAGAAACTCCAGAGCCAGAACAAGACCCACCACCGCAGCCAAACCCGGTCGCATTGCCGCCGCTTTTTGAAGAGTTTGTGCCCCCCGGTCCCGGCCCTGTCCAAGAATAGCCCAACGCTTCTACAACTTTTTTCAGACGCAATAGTTGGGAACTGTTGGATGGGGTCTGTGCGCCAACTTGATAACTTGTAGGGGACGCCGTTCCGGGTACGCCCGTAACTACACCAGCAGCAACACCCCCGCCAATTGCCCCGCCTCCAGTTGCGTTAAAACTGGTAAACCCATTCCCTGCGCCACCACTGACAGCAAGCACATTCGCAGATTCTCCAATAAAAACTGCTTCGTTGGGGTTTGCTTCCGCTAACGAAGAATCTGGAAAAACGTTCGTACCCGCGACAATCCGAACACATCCATTAGCGCCGGGTACAGAATAGTCGTAATTCGAATAATACCCATATCCCGGTCCACCAGCCCCATATAAAGGTGGAGGGGAGTAAGCGGGTAAAAAATTTGGCAAAGTTGTAGTTCCGAGCCCCCCAAAAGTGCCTGTTTCACCGCCCGACCCACCGCCTCCGGGCCAACCACCACCGACGCTACTATCGTAACCACCTCCAGCTCCACTAACTAGTGCGTTGCCTTTGTACGGATACACTCCGCCACCGTATGCCGCCCCGCGCGACAGCGATCGAGAATACCCGCCCCCACCACCTGCGCCGCCAGCGCCGTTAGCCGCCACCGTAGCAGCAACGGCGTTACCGCCAGCGCCGCCAGCGCCGTAATACCCGCCAGCACCGCCACCGCCACCTACCTCACTGCTAGTACCTCCTCCAGTCCCGCCAACACCACCTGCACCGCCGGTACCTGTAATAACGGTGCCTCCCGCCCCGCCCGTTGTAGTGCTGCCTCTGTTTCCAAGACCTCCGCCTCCGCCTCCCGCTCTGCACAAAACAGTGCCGTTGGAACGTGTAATGTACGAATCTCCGCCAGCAGACCCGTCACCTGAAGGAACTACCGCCGGAGCACCGCCTAACCCTGCGTAGACTAAAAGTGTTTCGCCGGGAGTGACAGAAATATTGTTTACGTACGCAAGCGCTCCACCACCGCCACCAGAAGCGCCATAAGAACCTGATTTACCTTGGTTTTGACCCACCCCACCAGAGCCGCCTGCACCAATACACACAACGCATATTGAGTAAACGTTTTGCGGGACAACCCACGCTACTGGGGTTAAATTAGTGTTTGGTCCTATTAAAGCAGAAACCGCTCCCGGCGCACTTCTTTGCTGTGCGGAAGTTTGAAATAGCTTTTCAGTTGGTTTGTGCATCTTAAACGAAGCCAGTCAAGTACGATCCATACCAAGTTGCGCCGCCATCGCGAGTAACAAACATAAGCAAGTTGGTTGTGCTTGCAGAAAACGTTGGAGCCGTGTTGCCTGCCCACTTTAAATTAGAGAACCATGTAATAGTCCCAGAAGTGTAAGCAAGCTCCAACGTAAACGAATACACAGGAGCACCACTACCGTTGCTTGTGGGCACACCGCTGACAGTGAACGTCGTGTTTCCGGATACCGTTGTGTTGTAGTAATTACTTAACGAACAGTCAATGTTCGTTGTAACAGTAGAGTAGCCGTTGATCTGTTGGCCGTTGATCCCCACACGCCCAGTAAAACCGGGATTGTTTACGGGAGCGTACGTAATTGGTGCTGTGGAAGATACGATCTTAACGGTTGCATCAGGAGATGACGCACTGCCGCCAACAATCGAGCTACTTGAAGTAGCCAGCGCATACCCCGTCGATGGGGTAAGGCCGAGCCACATGTTGTTTGTACTATCCCACGACCAAGACTTCCCACCAACAGAATAGACTTGGTTCGCTACCGGGGATGAAGGAAAGTCAAGTGCGGCCATGATTAGTACTCAAAAATAACCAGACCTGCTGTACCTGCGCCACCAGCAGCGGCTGTTGCAGTTGCACCGTTATACGCACCGGCTCCACCAGCACCATAGCCCCCAGCAGCCACACCGGTTGTAACAGTGTTTGAAGTTTTACCGCCCTGACCGAAGCCAAGCGGGGTGTTTGCACCATCACCAAACTTACCTGCGGTTGCAGCCATTGTGCCGCCCCAGTTACCTTGGAAGCCGGGAATGTTGAGTGTGCCACCAGTAGCCGTACCGCCACCGCCACCAGAGTTAGCAGTAGAAGGCATAACTTGACCGCCGCTTCCGCCGCCAGCAGTGTAAGTGACACTGTTATACGTGGCAGAAGAGCTACCACCGGCATTACCTGCTGTTGTCACACCAGCACCAGAACCCGCCGCACCGACAGTGTAGGTAACAGAGTTTTGGCCAGAGACGTACGTCAAATAAACTACGACCACACCGCCAGAACCACCGCCTCCACCAACTTGACCCGCAGTTGCCGCAGTACCGCCGCCTTGTCCGCCACCACCAATAATAGTGATTTTGAATCTAGCGCCGCTTACACGTAAAGCAGATGGCACAGTCCATGTAGCTGCGGTGCCGCTGGTATACGCCTCAAGGTTTTGGAACCCTGCGCCGAGACCTGAAATCACTGTGGCCGCAACAATAGACTTGTTGGTCAGCGTCTGGGTGTCGGTCGTGCCGACAATTGCACCAGTGGGCATCGTCTTGACTGCGTAGCCAAGCGAGGTCCATGCAGTTGCGCCATCGCCAACTTTGAATTGCCCTGTGTTGGTTTCGTACCCAACCTCACCAGAAGCAAGAATAGGGTTTGCTGAAGTCCAGTTAGCGGCTGTATCGCGCCGCCATTGAATTAAAACGCTCATGTTGCGCCTCCGCCGTCAAAAATAACTGCTGCCCATGCTGTTGTTGAAGCTGAGCCGCCATCAATGGTTGAATAATCCATATTTGCCACACCGGGCTGTGTCGAAACAAACTGATTGCTTGTACCGTCCGGGTAGTAAACTCCAAAAGTTCCAATTTCTGAGTTCCACCAAAGGTCCGCTTGTGCCGGATTAGATGGAATACTTGTGCCAATACTGGGTAGCGCTTTTGACGCTGGCAAAGTGATAAACACTTCTTTTGCGTTGGACGAAAACGGTACCAAACTCCCAGCGTTTGAAGATGAGAGAACCGTATCGCGTGACAAAGTGGGGCCCGTTGTGGAGTATGTGCCAATCCCCACTTCCCAGTCAGATGTTGAAACATCAAAGATTGAGTAGTATGTGGTGTTGCCGTTACCAACGCCAGCAAGGGATTGAAAACCAGACGAAGTGCCCGTGATGGTTAGGGTTCCGGTCCCCGCCGTAGTAGAGGTGACTTTTGCACGATCAAGAAGCACAAGTGCCATGTTTTACCTCAGTTTATGGTTGGGATGGTGGACCAGCCAGCATCCTGCGAATCGTTGATGATCCCCCAGCCAGCAGACTGGGAGTTGTTGATTTCTGCCCAAGCGCTGGCCTGATAGTCGTTGATTATCTCCCACAAGTAGCGGGCTGTCACTACATCCAGCGCTTGAGCGGAGTTCGTAACAACCGCCCCAAAAACCAGAAGGGATGCGGCTGCGGCCTGTGCAGATGCGACCTCAGAGGCTGTGGCGTAAAAAACTGCGCCTGCCGACGGGGCATCCAGTGCTGCCGCCACCGAAGCTGTCACGTTAACTGAGAACGAACCTCCGGCAGAGGGGGTGTCGGATGGCGAAGCCGTGTTGCTCACGGTGGCGTTGAAGTTGCTAGCTGCTACCGCAGGCGTGTCCAGCGGCTGGGCGCTCTCAATGATGTAAGTGACGACAGGAAAAAACGCTTCTTCAGTTGCGTCGCCCTGCGCGGTCTCGTCAATGTGACCATCAAAGATAAAAAAGCCGCTAAAAGTGTCAGAGGCTTGGGCCGACTCGGCTGTGGCTGCGTTGAAC
>Ga0255184_1000229_pt1 | contig 19183 bp, 17 predicted proteins | sample Miss_Cont_RepA_0_FD_189954 | JGI IMG/M metagenome (GOLD analysis project Ga0255184, IMG submission 189954) | Freshwater microbial communities from Mississippi River, Louisiana, United States - Miss_Cont_RepA_0h | ecosystem: Environmental > Aquatic > Freshwater > River | place: USA: Louisiana...
TCGAGATTCCCAGCTCAGACAGCAAGAGCATGATGGCGACCACGCTGATCACGACAGAGGCGATGTAGCCGAACACCCGAGCCAGCGTTTCAATCTGCTTGTTTCTCTCCATGTCATCCGACTTGGTGACCATCCTTGACCGGAAGAGTCGAATCAGTCGCTTGCAGAGTCGGAGCACGACCCAGGCCGCGATCAGGATCAGCAACATGTTTAACAGCGAGATGAGGGCGTGCGCCCATTCCGGCAGGCGACCGAACCCACTCGATGCGAGCAGCTCATCAATCATTGGCTTGAGCATGAAATATCCTGTTTGGTGCAATATGCTTATTTCTATTCTATCCAGACATCGCGCTCGAACGCGTGATGATGGGGTCCAAAAAGCGTTAGCATGGTGCGATTGAGCACTCCCATTCCAGCCGATGAGGTGAAACATGAAAATTGAAACACTGGCCGTTCACGCGGGCTACTCCCCGGACCCGACTACCAAATCCGTGGCGGTTCCCATTTATCAAACAGTTGCCTATTCATTTGACAGCGCACAGCATGGCGCCGACCTGTTTGACCTGAAAGTGGCTGGCAACATCTACACGCGGATCATGAATCCGACCACCGATGTGTTGGAAAAAAGGGTTGCCGCGCTTGAGGGTGGCATTGCTGCCTTGGCGGTTGCATCCGGCATGTCGGCGATTGCCTACGCAATCCAGACCATCGCAGAGGCGGGCGACAATATTGTCTCGGCCAGCACCCTGTATGGCGGGACGTACAACCTGTTTGCGCACACCTTTCCCCAGCAAGGCATTGAGGTCAGGTTTGCCGATTCGCGCGATCCAGCCAGCTTTGGCAAGCTCATCGATGAAAAGACCAAGGCGGTTTACTGCGAATCCATTGGCAATCCTCTTGGCAACGTGACGGATATCGCGGCCTTGGCCAAGGTCGCTCATGCGCATGGTGTTCCACTGATTGTCGACAACACCGTGCCCTCGCCTTATCTGATGCGCCCCATCGATCATGGTGCCGACATCGTGGTGCACTCGCTCACCAAGTATCTTGCCGGCCATGGCAACAGCGTCGGCGGCGCCATCGTCGATAGCGGCAAGTTTCCATGGGCAGAACACAAAAAGCGTTTCCCCCGACTGAACGAGCCAGATGTGAGCTATCACGGTGTCGTCTACACCGAGGCACTCGGACCTGCCGCTTACATTGGGCGTGCCCGCGTGGTGCCCTTGCGCAACATGGGTGCGGCGATTTCTCCGTTCAATGCCTTCATGATTCTCCAGGGAATCGAGACGCTGGCCTTGCGCATGGATCGCATTTGCAACAACGCCATGGGTTTGGCGAGTTATCTCAGCAAGCATCCTAAGGTGGAGTGGGTGCGTTATGCCGGCCTGCCAGACCATCCTGACCATGAAATTGTTCAGCGCCTGATGGGTGGCCGTGCGTCTGGCATCCTGTCGTTTGGTCTCAAGAGCCAGGACAAGGATCCACGTGCTGCCGGAGCAAGATTTCTCGACGCGCTAGGATTGTTTACGCGCTTGGTCAATATCGGTGACTGCAAGTCCTTGGCCACACATCCTGCTTCCACCACGCACCGACAACTCAACCCGGAGGAGCTGGCAAAAGCCGGTGTCAGCGAGAACATGGTCCGCCTCTCGATTGGCATTGAGCACATCAGTGACCTCGAGGCAGACCTTGCGCAGGCGCTCGAGAAGGTTTGAGCAGAGAGGAAGAACGCGTGATGAGACATGCTGTGGATCATCGCGGTTGGGTGCATGAAGCGATCCGCCTGATCGAGGCAGATTTTGCCCGCTCGGCGGACACGCACCTGGTGCCGCTTTTGTTGCCGCCAGCACTGGCGCTGCCAGGGGTGGATGTCTATCTCAAGGACGAGTCCACCCATCCGACGGGCAGCCTCAAGCATCGGTTGGCGAGATCCTTGTTTCTCTACGCGCTTTCCAACGGATGGATCCAGGAGGGCACCACGGTTATCGAGGCCTCGTCAGGCTCAACAGCCATCAGCGAGGCCTACTTTGCCCGGCTCTTGGGCCTGCCGTTCATCGCCGTGGTGCCGCGCTCCACTGCCCCGCAAAAGTGTGAGCAGATCGCTTTTTATGGAGGCAAAGTCCATTTTGTAGAGCGAGCCGACCAGGTGCATGAGGCCTCGATGATGCTGGCACAGGAGACGGGTGGTCATTTCATGGACCAGTTCACCTTTGCCGAGCGGGCAACGGACTGGCGAGGCAACAACAATATCGCCGAGTCGGTTTATGCGCAGATGAGGCTTGAGCCGCATCCCATCCCTGAATGGGTGGTGGTCGGCGCTGGCACGGGCGGAACATCAGCCACCTTTGGGCGCTTTGTCCGATACAAGCGCTATGCCACCAGAGTGGCTGTTGCGGATCCAGAATTTTCTGTTTTTACCCAGTATCACCAGGATGGCAACAGGGACACCGTCTCGTCGCGGGGGAGCCGTATCGAAGGCATTGGTCGACCGCGAGTCGAGGCGTCCTTTGTGCGAGAGGTGATTGATTGCATGATTCCGGTCAAGGACCTGGATTCGATTGCTGCCATGCGCTTGCTGTCCAAATGGCTTGGGCGCAGGGTGGGTCCATCGACTGGCACCAACTTGATCGGTGTCTTGCACCTGATGCAAACCATGCAGGCCAAAGAGAGCACTGGCAGCCTGGTTTCACTGATTTGTGATGCAGGTGAGCGTTATCAGCACCTGTATGACGATGAGACGGTGGAGGCCCAGTTTGGGCCAGGTCTGTCTGCGCGTATGCGAGCCATTGAGCAAGGCCAGCTTTAACGCATCGGTTTTCCCCAGCATGGCATCGCCCATCCAGAATAAAAAATCATTAGCCATGCTGTTTTGCCTGACAAAATAAAAATAAAAGTTTTGTCTGTGAAACTAGGGTTATCTCTAAAAAAACAAAACAAATTTTTGTTGACGCGACTGATTTATCAGTTAATTATCACTGTTCAGCAGTTTATAGACACATAAAGAACAGTAAAGAGGAGACAACCATGAAGTTTTGTAATACAAAACTGTTTTGTCGTTTGGCTGCGGCATCCGCATTCGCACTTGCAACGGCCACCGCCGCAGCACAGCCCATCAAGATCGGCTGGCTCTCATCTCTGACGGGTCCACTGTCATCCGCGGCGATCGCAGAAAACGAGGGCGTGAAGATTGCAGTCGATGAGATCAATGCATCAGGTGGCATCCTGGGGCGCAAGATCGAGTTGCTCACGCGCGACACTGCGGGTGATCCAACCAAGGCGGTGAACTTTGCCCAGCAGCTGGCATTCAGCGACAAGGTTCAGTTTGTGATTGGACCGGTCAACTCCGGCGAGGGCCTGGCAGCAACGCCAGTCCTGGCCCGTGCAGGCATTCCCAACATTGTGATTGGTGCAATCGATGAGCTCACCAATTATGAAAAATATCCACGCGCATTCCGCGTGATCAACACGAACTTCCAGTGGATCGACACCGCCAACAAGTATGTGCTCGACACACTGAAGAAAAAGAAAATCGCTGTGATTGCCGACACATCCGGTTATGGCACGTCGAGCGCCAAGACGGCCATTGAGTTGCTGGAAAAAGCCGGCGTCAAGCCTGTTTACTCCGTGTTGATCGATCCCAACAAGACCGATCTGACCGATGAGCTGAACAAAGCCAAGGCGGCTGGTGCAGAGGTCATCATGCCCTGGTCCGCAGCAACAGGCCTGCTTGGCCGCTTGCTCAATGCTCGCGGCGACATGGGCTGGAACGTGCCGGTTGTCGGTCACCCTGCCCTGATGGCTGCGCAGATCCGCAAGCTGCTCAACAAGCCCCAGTACTGGGACCAGACTTATGCTGCAGGCTACGTGAGCACCACCTATGATGCCAACGGCAAGCTCCCTGCACGGACACAAGCCTTGGTTGACAAGGTGCGTCCGAAGCTTGGCGGCGGAGGAGAAATCGACGTGCTGTTCTGGTGGGTTGCCATGGGTTACGACACGGTGAAGGTCATTGAGCACGCGATCAAGAAAGCCGGCTCAACCGATCCTGCCAAGATCCAGAAGGCACTCGAAGACACTCAGGGCCTGGAAGGCGTGTATGCAACCTATACCTGGGGCCCGAAGATTCGCAACGGATTTCCGGACAGCAACATGGCAATGAATGCGGCCAACACATTCAAAGACGGCAGTTTCAACCGCGCACCGCAATAAAGTAGAAAGGCCTCTTCATGCTTACCGTTCTGGTCACAGGACTGGCGACCGGCATGCTTTATGCAGCCGTCGCGCTGGTCTACAACGTCATGTTCTCGACCTCCAAGGTCCTGTCGGTCACCACCGGACACATCTCCATGTTGGGAGGGGTGTTCGGTGCGTATTTCATCAGCACGCTGGGCTTGAATTGGGTCATTGGCCTGGTTGGGGCGGTGCTGGTGGGAGCAGCTTTTGGCTGGCTGACAGATGTGCTGGCGATTCGCCGCGTCCTGGCGCGCAGTGATGAGCATCTTTGGCTGCTCAGCACATTGGCGATGGCGACCATGGTGCAGCAGGCAGTTGGCCTTTGGTGGGGAACGGAGCCCAAGCCCTTTCCCCGACTGATCCCTCAGGAGTTTGGTGCCGGCATCTGGGACCAGAAGTTCTGGCTCCCCATCGGGGTGGCGGTTCTGATGGCCATCGGATTGGACGTGTTCTACCGGCGGACCATGTATGGCAAGCTGTTTCTGGCCATGTCCGAAGATGCCTTTGCCGCGCGGGCGAGAGGGGTGTCGACAGACAAGATTCGTGTGATGTCGTACATCTTGTCCGGCGCATTGGGCGGGCTGGCGGGGTTTGCCGCTGGCCAGCTTACGTTTGCGTATTTTGCGCTTGGGCATATTTTGACGCTCAACGGATTTATCGCGCTGGCCGTGGGTGGCCTGGGTAGCAATGTTGGCGCCATCATTGGCGGGGCTGGCCTTGGCCTGCTCAGTGCCTTGGCGAGCTACTGGTTCGGCGGGGAGTACCAGCAGACCATCGCAGTTGGCTTGCTGATGCTGGTGCTGCTGCTCAAGCCTGAGGGGCTGTTGGGCTCCAAGAAAGTCAGACCTGTCTGAGCCCGGAGCGAAACATGACAAATACTTCCTTGCTGAAGTCCCGCTCCGTCTGGCTGCTGATTGGTGCGATTCTGACCGTGACGTTACCCCTGTGGGCGGGAGACCAGTACCGGCTTCACCTGGCTGCACTGATCGCGGTCTACTGGGTGCTGATTGCTGGGCTGAACCTGGTGGTCGGCTATACCGGCATGCTTTCAATTGGCCACGTCGGCCTGCTATCCATCGGTGCCTATGCCTTTTCCATTCTGGCTGGCAAGCTCGGGATGGATCCCTATGCAGCGATGGTGATTGCCGGACTGATTTGCGGTCTTTGCGGACTGGCGCTGGGCTTGCCCTCGTTACGTTTGCCGGGCTTTTATTTCGCGATGGCCACCATTGCGTTTTCGATGATCGTCAACGAGATCATCCTGGCGCAAGTTGACCTCACCGGCGGTGGAATTGGATTGCCAGGTCCCATGTTTCCGGTTCCGTTCGAGTCGCCGACAGGCTTTTATTACCTGGCAGTGATTGTTGCGGCAGTCGTGACCTACCTCACCTGGAACATTGCCAGGCGCATGTGGGGTCGTGGGCTGATTGCGATCCGAGACAATCCGGTGACAGCCCAGGCGGTTGGCGTGCCCATGTTCCAAGCCAAGCTCATCGTGTTTGTGTTTAGCGGCATCACGGCTGGCGTCGCAGGGGCTTTGTTTGCCTCACTGCAGACTTACATTACGCCTGACACGTTCGTGTTTGAGCTCAGCATGTTTTTCTTCGTCTGCATCATCATCGGCGGACGAGGCAGCATCATTGGGCCATTCATTGGAACGGTGGTGTTGACCTGGCTGCCGGAGTCTGTCGCCTCGCTGGCCAAGCTAGGTAACTTTTTCTACGGGCTCTTGTTGTTGATCGTCGTGCTGGCAGTTCCAGAGGGCATCGGGCGCATGATCAAGATGATCTATGAGCGCTTCCGTCCTCGCAAAGTCGAGTCATTTGCCATTCGTCCCGATCGATCCAAATTAAAAGACGCCTTGACTCAGTTCCGTCCCTCACACTCGTCAGCGGAAACAGAACAAAGTCGCTCTCTTCATGCCGCCAGCGTGAGCAAAAGTTTTGGCGGGATCAAGGCCGTGGATGATGTTTCCCTGGTCCTCAAGCCTGGCCAGGTGCATGGCTTGATTGGACCGAACGGCAGCGGCAAGACCACGATGCTGAACCTCTTGTCCGGGTATTACCAGGCTGACGCTGGAAGCATCAACCTGCAGGGGCAGGACTTGTTGGCGCAAACCGTTCAAGAGCGGGCGAAAACCGGTATTGCGCGTACGTTTCAAAAACCTCGTCTTTTGCCTGACTTGACCGTGCTGGAAAACGTCATGGTCGGATCCTGGCTGCACGCCAAATCTGGTTTTGTGACCACTGCACTGGGCATGCCGTCGGTCGCAGTAGAGGAAAAAGCCTTTCGCGAGCAAGCCATCGAACTCCTCAAGGGTGTGGGACTGGAGGCGGTGATGCATCGTCGCGCCAATCTGCTCGATCATGCTCAGCAGCGGTTCCTGGAAATCGCCCGAGGACTTGCCTTGCGCCCCAGGTTTATCTTGCTGGACGAGCCTGCAGGAGGGTTGACGGCGGTTGAAATTGAAAACCTGGGCGAGGTCATCCGCGGCATCAGTGACGCTGGCATCGGCGTCTTGTTGGTGGAGCATCACACCGACTTTGTGTTCAGAGTTTGTGACTACGTGACGGCATTGAACGTGGGCCGCATGATTCAGAGTGGGTCGCCAGAGCAGGTTCGTCATGACCCCGAAGTCATCCGCGTGTATCTGGGAGCCTGAGGCCATGTCATCGACACCTAAAAATAGAACTGAAAAGGTTCTGCTTTCCGTAGAGAACCTGCATGTTGCGTATGGCAAAGCCGAGGTCGTGCATGGCATCAACATGGATGTCCGCGCTGGTGAGTTTGTGGTGGTGCTTGGTCGCAACGGCGCTGGCAAAAGCACGACGATGCATGCGATTTCAGGGCTGGTACCCAAGCGGGAAGGCCGTGTCACATTTGAGGGCAAGGACCTCAGCCAAGCTACGCCGCGAGAGATTGTCCAGGCAGGCATCATCCAGGTGCTGGAAGGCCACCGGGTGTTTCATGCGCTCACCGTTGAGGACAATATTCTCATCGGTACCTACGCCAAACACCCTTCGGGTGACAGAAGCAAGCTGGACGAAATCTATGCGCTTTTTCCCGAGATGGCCGAGAAACGTCACCAACTGGCATCCCGCTTGTCGGGTGGCCAACAGCAAATCCTCGCGGTCGCCCAGGGCGTCATCGGTGACCCAAGGCTGTTGATCCTCGATGAGCCCTCAGCAGGCTTGGCACCCATGGTGGTCGATCGCATCCTCAATGTGGCATCTGACCTGTGTGCCAAAGGCATGGCGATTTTGCTCGTGGAGCAGTTGGTGGAAAAAGCACTGCATCATGGGCACTATGCCTATCTCATGGAGACTGGGCGCATCGCTGCTGCGGCAAGTGCCAAGGAGATCAGCCAAGGCGACCTCTTGCACCGCGTCTTTTTGGGTGGAGGCGAGCCTGTTGAGCAGGAAGGGGTGATTCGTTGAGGCAACACTCCAGCACCAACTCGATTCAGAAGGTTTGCCGCATCCTGAAGATATTGTCGACGCCCCAGCCCTTGCGGTTGACGGATATTTCGGAGGCTTCAGGGGTTAACAAGGCAACGGCCTTGCGCTTGCTGGAAACCTTGATTGAGGAAGGCTTTGTCGCGCGTGATGAGCGCAAGAAGGTTTATTCGCTGGGAGAAGAGTCAGCCACCCTGGGCATCGCCATGCATGGTCGCAACCATATTCGCAACCGGGCACGGTCGGCATTGCTCAGGCTGGCTGATATCAGTGGAGATACCGTGTTGCTGTCGACTCGGAGCGGATGCGAAGTGGTGTGCATCGACCGCGAGTTTGGCAATTTCCCCATTCGTGCGAATTACCTGGATATCGGCATGCGCAGACCGCTCGGCATTGGCGCGGGCGCTCTCGCTGTGCTGGCATGGCTGCCGGACGAGGAAGTGGATTCGATATTGACGCTCAATCAGCCAGTCCTGTCTCGCAACTATCCGCGCATCAGTGTCAGCTTGATCAAGGACGCTGTGCAGCAGTCGCGCGAGAAGGGCTTTGCCATGTTGCTCAACGTGGTGGTGGAACAAATGGGTGGGATTGCTGTGCCAATCATGGGAATTGACGGCAGGCCATATGCCGCTCTCAGCATTGCAGCGCTGACGGGGCGCATTGAGTCACGGCAGGAAATGTTGGTGGCAGCCATGAAAAAGGAAGCCCAGGAATTGTCAGGTGCTGACAGTCAAACGCAATGATGTTGGAGAAAAGAAAATGAAAGACGTAATCAGAATCGGCTCAGGAGCCGCCTGGTGGGGGGACCGTGTGGAGCCAGCAGCGCTGAACGCGGAAAAAGGAGACTTGGACTACCTGTGCTTTGAAACGATGGCTGAGGCCACCGTGTCGGCAGCACAAGTCAGATCCAGGCGTGATCAAGGTTTTCCGGGCTATGACACGTACCTGGATGACCGCATGAAGGCTGTGCTCCCGGCTTGCATGAAACGTGGCACCAAAATTGTGACAAACCAAGGCTGGATCAACCCGGACGCTGCCGCCCGCCGTGTTGCAACGCTGCTCAAGGAAATGGGCTACACCGGTGTGAAAATTGCATCCGTGAACGGAAGTCTCATCACCGAGCATGTTTTGGAGATGACAGACACCATCCTGGAAAATGGCCTACCCACGGCGACGCTGAAATCCAACTTGATCTCAGCCGAGGCTTATCTAGGGGCAGAGCCGATTGTGGAGGCCCTCAAGGCTGGTGCCCAGATCGTCATCACAGGCCGTGTCGCAGACCCGTCGATCTTCATGGCCCCGATGATGTACGAGTTTGGCTGGGATCCGCTGGATCATGTCAGGCTTGGTCAAGGCAATGGCATCGGGCATCTCATGGAGTGCGGCGCACAGGTCACCGGTGGATACTTCATGGATCCTGGTTTCAAGGACGTGCCTGAACCGTGGAAGTTCGGTTTTCCGATTGCAGAAGTCAGTCGCGATGGCAGCGCGGTGATCACCAAGGTGGCGGGTACGGGTGGTGCCGTGAATCTGCAGACAGTCAAAGAGCAATTGCTCTATGAAGTGCATGATCCAGCAAACTATCTGACACCCGATGTGGTGGTGGACTTCACCACGGTCAAGCTTGAGCAGGTTGGACCGGATCGCGTGCGCGTCAGCAATATCGGTGGCAAGCCACGCACGCCGACGCTCAAGGTGTCGATTGGCTGCACAGAGGGCCACATCGGCGAGGATATGTTTTTTTACGCGGGACCAGGGGCATTGCGCCGGGCACAAATTGCCAAGAAAGTGTTGGAAGAGCGATTCAAGATCGTCAACCTGCAAGCGGAAGACATCCGAATTGATTTCCTTGGGTTGAATGCGATACACGGTGCGGCAACGCCAGCCAACGCACCTGAGCCTTATGAAATTGCTGTTCGCGTTGCTGCCAGAACCAAGACAAAAGAAGAGGCAGCCAAGGTGGGCCGCGAGGTCGATGGCATGGCGGTTTCCGGCATTGCGCACACAGGCAAGCGTGTGCCTCACCAGGAGCGCACGCGCGAGGTCATCGGTGTCTGGTCCTCGCTGGTTCCCCGTGAAAAAGTGCCCACATCCATCACTTACATCGAGAGCTGAGCCATGAAAGTCAAGCTTCAACATGTCGCCCATGCCCGCTCGGGAGACAAGGGAAATACGTCCAACATTTCGGTGTTCGCCTTTGCGCCTGAACTGTATCCACTGCTGAAGGAGCAGCTGACGGCGGAGCGATTCAAGCAGTTCTATGGAAATGCGATCACGGGCACCGTGACCCGCTATGACGTTGACAATATCCACGCCATGAATTTTGTCTGCCAAGGCGCGTTGGGTGGAGGCGTCTCCAGAAGCCTTTGCCTGGATAACTATGGCAAAGCCTTGTCAGCAGCGATTCTGGGATTCGAGATGGAGATTCCAGACCACCTAAAAGGTCTCTTGCAGGCGCCGCATCTCATTTCAGCCTAAAGGGCCAGCCATGAAAAAACACACCATCTTGATTGCTGGCGCCACGGGCCTCGTTGGCGCTGCAGCGGTCGAGCACTTTGCCACGCTGGAAGACTGGGACGTCATTGCGGTGTCTCGCCGAGCGATGGCCCTGCCACCCGGGGTCCGCCACATGAGCGTTGACCTGACAGATCGTCAGGCATGTGACAGTGCGGCAGCCAACCTCACGCACGTCACGCACATTTTGTTTGCTGCCCTGTTCGAGCTGCCAGAACTGGTGGCGGGCTGGCGTGATCCACGCCAGATGGCGGTCAACGAAGCGATGCTGAAAAACTTGATGGATACCGTTGGTGTTCAGGCCAAGGGCTTGCGTCATGTCACCATCATGCAAGGCACCAAGGCATATGGCGGTCACGTAGAGCCTGCGCAAGTCCCATGCAAGGAGCGTTGGCCCAGGCATCCACATGAAAATTTCTATTGGCTGCAAGAGGACCTGCTGCGTCAACGACAGCCTCACTCGGCATGGACGTTCAGTGTGCTGCGGCCCCAGATCGTGCTGGGGTATTCGGCTCACAGCCCGATGAACATCATTGCTGCCATTGGTGCCTATGCCGCTGTGCAGCGAGAACTGGGGCAGCCACTGTGCTTTCCTGGTGGAGGCAAATACATCAACGGTGGAAGCGACAGTCGCATGATCGCCCAGGCAGCAGAGTTTGTTGCCACCCACGAAATTGCAGCCAACGAGACCTACAACGTGGTCAATGGGGACGCGTTGGTGTGGCAGGACTTCTGGCCTGCCATCGCTAGACAGTTCAAGATGGAAGCAGGACCCGACAAGCCGCTGTCCCTCACACAATCTATGCCTACGCATGAGGCAACCTGGCAGCAGGTTGTCAAGAAACACGGGTTGGCCCCCACAACATTAGATTCCCTGGTTGGCAGTTCCTGGCAGTTTACGGACCGGGCTTTCGCCCACGGTGTTGCCAACCCGCCCGACTCCGTATTGAGTACCATCAAGCTGAGACAGCATGGCATGCAAGCATGCTATGACACTGAGGATGCTGTGCTGTATTGGCTCGAGCGCATGCAGGCACAGAACCTGCTTCCACGCTGAAACACAGTGGTCGAACACCAAGGAGACAACATGACACACCAAAAAGATGGCGCAACATCACGCCGTAAAGCGATCAAGGGCTTGGCTGCGGCCACACTCATTTCCTGGTCTGCCATTGCTGGCGCCCAGGCAACAGATAAAACCATCCGTATCGTCGTGCCCTACCCGCCAGGTGGCACAACAGACTTGTTGGCTAGAAACATTGCGCCTGGACTGCAGGAAAGAACGGGACAGACAGTCATCATTGAAAACAAGGCAGGTGCAGGCGGCATCATCGGCTCACAACAGGTCGCGAAGTCCGCTCCAGATGGAAAAACACTGTTGATGGGCACCATTGCCACCCATGGCATCATTCCTGCCTTGCAAACGCCACCCCCATTTGATCCGACCAAGGACTTTGTGCCAGTCACCTTGGTGGCCAGCACACCCAACGTCCTACTTGCCACTCCATCGTTTCCCGCCAAGGATGTCAAGGAACTGATCGCGATGGCCAAGGCCAAGCCAGGCAGCATCAACTTCGGATCCACCAGCCACGGTGGATCTCCTCACATGAGCGGCGAACTACTCAAGACATTGGCGGGGATCAATATGACTCACGTGCCCTATAAAGGTGGGTCGCCGATGTTGAGCGACTTGATGGGCGGACAGATTCAAATCGGATTCGACAACCTGCCGTCTTCGATGAGTCTCATCAAGGCGGGAAAGGTTCGTGCACTTGCCGTGACGACCACCACACGCTGGCCTGCCTCACCGGAGATCCCAACACTGGCTGAAGCCGGCGTCCCAGGCTATGACATGTCAGCCTGGTTCGGATTATTTGCTCCTGGCGGAACCCCTCAAGCCACCGTCGATGAGCTGAACAAGCATATTGTGGCCATCCTCAAGACACCTGAGATGCAGAAAAAGCTGCTTGAGCTAGGTGCACAGCCTGTGGGTGATACATCTGCTCAGTTTGGCGAGTTTGTGCGGAAAGACATGAAGAAATGGCAGGATGTCGCCAAGGCCAACAACATCACATTGAAACAATAAACATGACAGCAGAACGTCATTCCTACATGAGAGGGGTGGGCACCACCCCCTTCGGCAAGCACGAAGGCAAGGGTGCGCTTGACCTGATGGCCGAGGCAGCCAAGCAGGCCATTGAATCGGCTGGGCTCAAGCGCAGTGACATCGATGGGGTGCTTTGCGGCTATGCCACCACAACACCTCACCTGATGTTGTCCACCTTGTTTTGTGAACGGTTTGCGATTCGTCCCAATTACTCGCACAGCATGCAGGTGGGAGGGGCAACCGGTGCGGCGATGGCCATGCTGGCCCGCGAACTGGTTCGCAGTGGCCGTTGTCGCAATGTGCTGGTGGTGGCTGGAGAAAATCGGCTGACCGGCCAGACACGTGACAGCTCGATCCAGACGTTGGCGCAAGTCGGTGATGCAGATTATGAGGTGCCAAACGGAGGCTCTGTGCCTGCCTACTATGGCTTGATGGCATCACGCTACATGCATGAGGCAGGTGTGTCACATGAAGACCTCGCCGAGTTTGCCGTGCTCATGCGCAACAACGCCATGCGCCATCCGGATGCGCAGCTTAAAACGCCGATCACGATCGCAGATGTTCTAGCCTCCAAGCCAATCGCTGATCCACTGAAGCTGCTCGACTGCTGCCTGATCTCAGACGGTGCGGTGGCGCTGGTGATCTCTGCAGATGCACCAAGTGGCACCAAGGTTAGGATGAGTGGCGCTGGCCAGGCACATTTTCATCAGCACTTGAGCGCCATGCGTTCGGTCATGGATTGTGGCGCGGGGCATGCGGCACGACAGGCCTTTGCCGAATCCGGCCTCAGCACAAACGACATAGATTATCTTGCCGTGTATGACTCCTTCACCATCACACTCGTGATGCTGCTCGAGGAAATCGGGTTCGCACCCAGAGGCAAGGCGGCTGACCGCGTAAGGAATGGAGATTTTCTTCCTGCAGGGAAGTTGCCTCTCAATACCCATGGCGGCTTGCTTTCATGCGGCCACTCTGGCGTGGCAGGCGGCATGGCTCATATTGCCGAGGCCTATCGTCAGATGATGGGACAGTGTGCAGAGAGGCAGGTCAAGCAACCGAGGCATGCATTCATGCATGGCGATGGTGGTGTCATGTCCTCGCACGTCAGCCTGATTTTGTCGAGGGAGGAATGAACATGTCCGAGCAACACGCCGCACAACCGCTCTCACAGCCCTTTGTGGATGGACTAAAGCAACAGCGCATCCAGATCCAGCGCTGCAAGCACTGTCAAGCTGCCCTTACGCTCGCGCGCTATGCCTGTACCGAGTGTGGGTCCGATGAGCTTGAGTGGGTTGCCTCTGCTGGGACTGGAACGGTTTATGCCAGAACGATCGTATCGCGTGCACCGTCCGACCTGTATCGACCCTTGGCACCCTATACCTTGGTGATTGTTCAGCTTGATGAGGGGTCACGCATCATGGGCCACGCGGTCCCAGGCGTTGAGATTGGTCAACGGGTCAAGGCAGGATTTTTTGATCACGCAGGCATGACGTTGATCCGGTTCGAGTCTTTCTGACCGGCGAACTGACGTTCATGGAACACGAAAAGATGAAAAGGAAAATCATGAGACAACCCATCAAACGCAAGACCCTTGGACTGTTGATGTCTGTTGCCCTGGGCTTGGGTGCAGGATTGCCAATTGCCAGCCATGCGCAGACGCAAGCCTACCCCAACAAGCCCGTCAAGCTGATCGTGCCATATCCTCCAGGAGGCGCCACTGACATAGGCGCGCGTGTTGTTGCGCAAAAGCTCACCGAGCAGACTGGCCAAACCTTTGTTGTCGAAAATCGCGCGGGTGCTGGTGGCAACTTGGGGGCGGAAGCTGCCGCCCGCAGTCCCGCGGATGGTTATACCTTGCTGGTGGGGACAACGGCACACGCCATCAATCCTTCCATGTTCTCCAAGCTGAACTACGACATCCTGAAAGACTTCATTCCCGTATCCGGCCTCAGTGGTGGCCCACTTGTCGTGGTGGTCAACCCCAACTTGCCGGTCAAGAATTTTTCTGACTTGGTCAACCTCGCCAAAACCAAGCCGGGCGGACTGAACTACGCCAGCTCCGGCAATGGCCAGTCCACCCACTTGGCTGTCGAGCTGTTCAAGGCACAAGCCAAGGTCAACATGACCCATGTGCCCTACAAGGGCAGTGCACCAGCGCTGAACGATGTGGCAGCAGGACAGGCAGATGTCATGTTTGACACGACCATTTCAGCGATGCCGCTGGTGCGGGGCGGTAAGTTGCGTGCATTGGCTGTTACCGGGTCCACCCGTTCGCCTGCCGCACCAGAGCTTCCAACGGTTGCGGAGTCTGGATACCCTGGCTATGAGGCGATCGCTTGGAACGGCATTTTTGTGCCAGCAGGCACACCACCTGATGTTGTCAACAAGCTCAATGCCGAGCTGAAAAAAGCGCTCGACAATCCCGAAGTCAAACAGCGGTTTGAAGCGCAAGGTTTCGCATCCAACTGGAGCTCGCCCGAAGCATTCAACAAATTTGTCAACAATGAGGTTCAGAAATGGGCCAACGTTGCCAAGGTGTCTGGCGCCAAGATTGACTGATTCTGTTTTGATTGACACCCCAACCTTCCAACGCATTTCCATGTTTAGCTGGCAGAAATTTCATGTTTGACTTGTTGCAGTCTGCACTGAGCCCAAAATCGGTAGCAGTCATTGGCGCTTCCGACAATATCCACAAAATAGGTGGACGACCGATCCACTACATGAAGCGGGATGGGTTTCAGGGCACGATCTACCCGATCAACCCCACCCGGGATGAAGTGCAGGGCTTCAAGAGCTATCCCTCACTGGCAGCCTTGCCTGAGGCGCCAGATATGGCACTGATTGTGGTGGCAGGTGACAGTGCCCTGCAGGCGGTGCACGACTGTGCAGCCCGTGGTGTCAAGACAGCCGTGGTGATTGCATCCGGGTTTGGGGAGGTTGGCGAAGAGGGGCGACGCAAGCAGCGGGAGATGACCGAGGCCGCCCGTGCCGCTGGCATGCGCATTATCGGTCCGAACACCCAGGGCATTGCCAATTTCGGGACTGGTGCAATTGGTGGTTTTTCCACGATGTTCATCGAGGTGCCGCCGATGGATGGCCCGGTTGGGATCATCAGCCAAAGTGGCGGCATGGGGTCAATGGCGTATGGCCTGGTTCGTGGCAGAGGCCTTGGGGTGAGGCATGTTCACGCAACCGGCAACGAAGCCGATGTGACCGTTTCCGAGATGGCGTGGGCCGTCGCGCATGACCTTGATGTCAAGCTGTTGCTGCTGTACATGGAAAACGTGGCACATCCTGACATTCTTGCAGCGACTGCCCGTTATGCGCGCGAGCGTGACTTGCCCATCGTCGCAGTCAAGGCCGGACGGTCCACCGCTGGCCAACAGGCAGCAGCCTCGCACACGGGGTCGCTTGCCAACGAAGACCGCGTGGTCGATGCATTTTTTCGTCAACACGGCATCTGGCGCGTGCGCGATCCTCATGGCCTGGCGCTCGCAGCCGAAGGCTACATCAAAGGATGGCGTCCCAAGGGTGACCGTGTGGTGATTGTCAGCAACTCTGGTGCCAGTTGTGTGATGGGTGCTGATGCGGTGGAGGATGCCGGGTTGACGCTCGCGCAGCTCAAGCCTGAGACCGAGGCAGCTGTGTCCAAATCGCTCCCTGGATTTGCCTCTGCGCGCAACCCCATCGACATTACGGCTGCCCTGTTGTCCAACAGTGGCCTCTTTGGTGACGTGCTGCCGTTCGTCGCCAAGGACCCTGCGGCAGACATGTTTTTCATTCATATCCCGGTCTCTGGCGCAGGCTATGACGTCGAGCGCTTTGCCAATGACTTTGCCAGCGTTGAAAAAGAGACTGGCAAGCCCGTTGTATTGGCGAGCTGGCAAGAGAATGTGGCCGCTGTCTTCAGGTCCAAAGGGGTAGCCACCTACGACAATGAAGCACAGGCGATAGGCGTGCTAGGACAGCTTGCCCACCATGCTGCCTTGCTCAGAGAGCCGCGCACGCAGTGGGGTGAAGTGGCGCCTTGTTCACTGCCCCCGGCAACCGGGTCTTATCTGCACGAATCAGACACGTTGAGTCTTTTGGCATCCAGAGGCATCCGAACGGTCAAGCATGTCCTATGCCAAACGCCCGGGCAGGCAAGCCAGGCCTTTGACCAGATGGGCAGCCCTGTTGTGGTGAAAGCGTGCTCGATGGAGGTGCCACACAAGTCAGAGCATGGGCTGGTGGCGTTGAACATTCAATCGGCTGATGAGGCAGTCAAGGCGTTTGAGCAGCAATCAGCCAAGCTCAAGTCCATGGGTGTTCGCCAGGATGGCATCATTGTCGCTGCCATGGAAAGAGGCAACCTGGAGATGATGATCGGTGCCCGCCGTGATCCGCAGTTTGGTCCTGTTGTTGTGGTGGGCGCTGGCGGCAAATACGTCGAGGCCATGAAGGATTGCGCTCTCCTGCTCACGCCTTTTGGCAAAGAGGACGTGATGCGGGCACTGAAAACCCTGCGTGTTGCACCTCTGCTCGATGGTGTTCGGGGTGAGCCAGCCGCAGACTTGGATGCACTCGCCGATATGGCTGTGCGCGTGGGTCAGTTGATGGTGGCACTTGGTGAAACCGTGTCATCCATCGATTTGAATCCTGTCATGATGACACCATCGGGTCCTGTCGTGGTGGACGCTTTGCTGGAGCGTGCCTGACTTTCCTGCCGTATGGATGGATGTCTATCTGGCAGCAAGATGCTCAGCAGCAATCGAACATTGACTGGATGGCATGGGTGTCTCCTGATTCCATCAGGGCCAGCATGAGCAGGATGCGAGCCTTTTGTGGGTTCAGCGCGCGAGCGCAGACAAGGCCGTAAGTCGAGTCGAGCTCGTTGTAATCAGGCGTGACCAGGCCACTCGCCACCCGCGTGCTGCGCACGATCACAATGCCCTTTTCGCGGGCAGGCTTGAGCAGGGTCCGCAGGGACGCTGGAATGTTGCCATCACCAAAGCCTGCGATGACCAAGCCCTGGATGGATTCAGATGCGATCTGGATTTCAGCCAAGGCATGGTCTGCTTGCGCATGGCAATGCCAGACAGCAACCCTGGGAAAACGGATAGGATCACCGGTGTTGAGCACGGCCGCAAAGCAAGGCTTGATGGGGTTGGGCGGCCAAAAATATCTTGGCTGTCCGTAGATGACTTGGCCGGCTGGGCCACAGACAGGCGAAACAAATGTGTTGAGCTTGCCAGTATGAGACTTGGTGACATGCCGTGCCAGAAATATCTCATTGTTCATCACGACCAGCACGCCCCGATGCGCGGATTCGCCATCTGCGGCGACCGCGACCGCATCGAACAGATTCATCGGGCCGTCCGGGCTGAGTGAGGTGGAGGGACGCATCGCACCCACCAATACCACTGGCTTGCCGTTGGGTATCACCAAGTCGAGGAAAAAAGCCGTTTCCTCCATGGTGTCTGTGCCATGGGTGATCACCACGGCGTCAATGGATGGGTCAGCGAGGGCATCCGTGACTTCAGTTGCGATCATCTGCCAGTCATGCAGCGTCATGTCTGCACTGTCTTTGTTCAACACCGACCGGAAGGAAAGCTTGGCTAGTTTTTCCACGCCAGCACACGCCTGAATCAGGTCATCGACCCCAACGGTCCCAGAGGCATAAATGGCTGACGTGCCGGAGGATGCTGCACCGGCAATCGTACCTCCCGTGCCAAGGATCAGCACATGCTTTGTTGGTTTAGACAATGAGGGGTGTTGGGTAGGCCTAGCCATGAAGGAGTCCGAAAAACCGTCTTGACGCGAGGTGCAATGTAGATCAATCTTCCAATGGTAAACAATAAATATCAAAATCAAAAAATAACGTTTAGGAGGCAGTCATGCTGAAAATCTGGGGACGCAAAAATTCCATCAACGTTCAAAAGGTGCTTTGGGCATGCGATGAGATGGGAGTGCCTTGGGAGCGGATCGATGCCGGCATGGCATTTGGGGTGAACAACACCCCTGAGTTTCTGGCAATGAACCCGAACGGGCTGGTTCCTGTCATCAATGACAATGGGTTCATCCTCTGGGAATCTCATGCCATTGTCAGATACTTGTCGCGCAAGCATGGCATGGGCACGCTGTGCCCGACAGACCCACAGATGGCTGCACGAGCCGATCAGTGGATGGACTGGTATCACTGCACGTTTTTCCCTGACATGCGACCGATTTTTGTCAGCTTGATTCGTACCCCCCCTGAGAAACGAAACATGCAAGAGGTTGAGTCGCGCCGAAAGTTGCTTGCCAATAACATGGCTATTCTTGACCAGTCACTCGCAACCCAGCCTTATGTGGCTGGCCAAGCTTTCACCATGGCCGATATTCCGCTCGGGCTTGCCGTATTTCGCTGGTACAACATGGAGATCGAGCGCCCCTCCATGCCAAATGTCGATGCCTGGTTCGAGCGCTTGTCTGCCCGCCCAGCCATGAAGCCCCATTTGGAGCTTCCCTTGACATAAATCACATCAAAAATGTTGGATACTTGATGTGATAGCGGTAGACCAACACCCGCAACAGCACGATGAAACTGACGGTTGCCACAATGCTGGCATAGACTGGAATGGATGACAGCTCGTAGTGGTTTGCCACCATGAGCCCTGCAACAAAGATGAGCGCGCCGACTACGGCAAGCTCCTCATAAATGACACCTTTGAAGGTGGCGGGCTCATTATTGATCACAATGTCTCTCAGCATGCCGCCACCAGCACAAGACAGCGCCGCACAGATGGGTGCCCACAGCCAGTGGAGATCGGAAATGATGGCGATCATCGCCCCTGCCGTGGCCAGCACGCTGAATCCAATCACATCCACAAACAGCTTGAGTTTTTTAAATCGA
>Ga0255184_1000232_pt1 | contig 18675 bp, 21 predicted proteins | sample Miss_Cont_RepA_0_FD_189954 | JGI IMG/M metagenome (GOLD analysis project Ga0255184, IMG submission 189954) | Freshwater microbial communities from Mississippi River, Louisiana, United States - Miss_Cont_RepA_0h | ecosystem: Environmental > Aquatic > Freshwater > River | place: USA: Louisiana...
CGGCCAGAGAAACCTTGTTTACCGTCACCCCACGAGAGGAGCGTTACAAAGCCAAGGCCTTCATCGATACGTTCGTCTATCGGGCGGGTGATGTCGTTGGGTCGCAGACCGAGGGCGCGTTGTCCAGATTGGGGATGGGACTCGCAGCGTTGGCTGTCTTTGCTGTGCCATTGGCTTTGATGTGGATGGTGTTGGGTATCTGGCTGGGCATGGTACAAAAAAGACGGGCAACCAGAAATAGCAAGATTTAGACAGAACAACGTATTCATCCAATCAAGACAGGGAGAGACCATGATGGACAGAAGAGCATGGATCAAATCCAGCTTGGGCACTGGTGTGGCGATTGCCATTCCTGGCTGGGCCAAGATATCGTTGGCTCAGCCTGCAGGGGCACAGTCAAGCCTGATCACCCGAGCCATCCCGTCGACTGGGGAGAGGCTGCCGATCATTGGGTTGGGTAGCTCGGCGACATTTGCCCAGGTGGCACGTCAGGAGGACCATGACGCGCTCAAGGCAGTGATGAGCAAAATGGTTGAGCTTGGTGGCAGGGTGTTTGACACTGCGCCAGGGTATGGGGCCTCAGAGGAGGTTGCGGGCAAAATCGCCCAAGAGCTCGGCATCGCCAAGCAGTTGTTTTGGGCAACCAAGCTGAATGTGGCGCCTCGCGGGGGCGGCAACGCGGATCCGGCTGCAGCACGCAAGCAGATCGAACAGTCTTTTGTCCGGATCGGCAAGCCTGTGTTGGATCTCGTGCAGATACACAATGTCGGCGATATTCCGACCCAGCTGCCCATCCTTCAGGAGCTCAAGCAGTCAGGAAAGATTCGCTACATTGGCGTGACAACGACCTTTGACAACCAGTATGCGGAACTGATTGACACCATGCGTCGCGCAAAGATCGACTTCATCGGCACCAATTACGCCATCGATGACCGTTTCGCTGAAGAAACGATTTTGCCGCTAGCTCGAGAAAGGGGAATTGCCGTTTTGGTCTATGCCCCGTTTGGCCGCACCCGCCTGTGGAGGCGAGTAGCTGGCCGCCAGGTGCCAGAGTGGGCCAAAGAGTTTGATGCCACCACTTGGGCGCAGTTTTTTCTAAAGTTCGTGGCCAGCCATCCGGATGTCACCGCGATCACCCCTGCGACGAGCCGGGTGCAAAACATGGTGGACAACATGGCGGGTGGGGTCGGACGATTGCCTGATGCTGCTATGCGCAAGCGCATGATCGAGCTGGTGGAGAGCTTGCCGCAAGGTTGATGAAAAAAATGGCCTGGCTCTTGATTGAACCAGGCCCAGGGAGGGGATCTTTAATTTACGCACCCAATTGCGAAACCACTGCATCACCCCGTCTGCGTCGCCGGATCTCCCTTGTGACGGGGGGCGATGTAGAGGCTGGCGATCATCGAGGTAGCCAGGATGCCTGCCACGATGCCAAGAGACCAGAACACCGGAATCTTGAAGAAATCGACGATCAGCATCTTCGTGCCGACAAACACCAGGATCACGCCCAAGCCATAGGTCAGCAGGTGGAACCGATCCTTGAGGTCAGCCAGCAGGAAATACATGGCGCGCAGACCCAAGATGGCAAAGATGTTGGATGTCATCACGATGAAGGGATCCTCAGTGATCGCAAAAATCGCCGGAATGCTGTCCACTGCAAAGACCACGTCCGTAATGCCGATCATGACCATCACCACAAATAGTGGGGTGAAGTAGCGCACCCCATTTTGGCGAACCCAGAATTTCTCGCCGTCGTAAGTTGAGGTCAGATTCAGGTGCCCACGCATCCATTTCAGGAGCGGGTTTTTATCCAGGTCAGACTCGGCCTCGGCAAACACCAACATCTTGATGCCGGTGACAAGCAGGAACAGACCAAAGAGGTACAGCACCCAGTGAAACTCCTTGATCAGCCAGGCACCAATCAGGATCATGACAGCACGCAGCACGATCGCGCCGATCACGCCCAGAATCAGCACTCGCTTTTGGAACTCGGGAGGCACAGCAAAAAACGTGAACAACATCAGGAATACAAAGATATTGTCGACAGCCAATGACTTTTCAATCAGGTAGCCCGTGAAAAACTCTGTTGCTTTCTGGTTGGCGATCTCGCGGCCGGCATTGGTGTCCAGATACCACCAGAGCAAGGCATTAAAGACGATCGCCAAAAAGACCCATAGTGCTGACCATCTGAGAGCCTGGCTGAATGAAACCTTGGCGCTTCCCTTTTTTTGCAGGACCAGCAGGTCGACTGCACAGGCGATGACGACAAAGACAGCGAATCCTGCCCACATCCACCAACTGCCGATTGATTCCATGATGATTGACCTTTCGATGATTAAACGGACCTCCGATGCACGATCGGAACGATGGGATGAACGATACGGGGAAAATCCAAACGAAAAAATGGTATAAAAATTGAATATTCATTCCAAAAAATCGAATCAATCATGATGATGAACTATCACCACCTGCGTTATTTCTGGGCTGTCGCGACGGAGGGGAGCCTCTCTCGCGCCGCTGAAAAGCTCGGCGTTAGCGTACAGACCATCAGTGGGCAGATCTCCAAGTTTGAAGACAGCCTGGGACGCGTGCTGTTCAAGCAGGAGGGCAGAAAACTGGTGCTCACCGAGGCTGGGCAAGTCGCCCGGCGCTATGCAGACCAGATTTTCAGATTGGGTGAGCAGATGCTTGATAGCCTGGCGGATGATTCGCTGGAGCGGACCTTGCGCTTGACGGTGGGCGTATCGGACGTCATGCCCAAGTCTGTGTCATACCGAATGCTCGCGCCTCTGATGAAAACAGATTTCAAGGTCAAGATCGAATGCGTGGAGGGCAGGTTTGAGGAGTTGCTGCCTTCCCTGATGTTTCACCGCTTGGACTTGGTGCTCTCTGATCGCCCCTATGCTCAGGGTGGCCCCCAACAGGTTCGCTCACACTTGTTGGCACGCAGCCCGGTGTCGATTTTCGGGACCAAGACGCTGAAGCGATCGTTGCGCGGTGGTTTTCCTCAGTGCCTCAATGGCAAGCCCATGCTAATGCCGACAAGGGGAAACGTGTTGCGAGGGCAAATTGACGACTGGCTGACGCATCATCATGTGCAGCCCGATGTACTGGCCGAGTTTGATGATGGTGCCTTGCTCAAAACCTTCGGGATGTACGGTGAAGGATTTTTCCCTGCACCGTGTTTTGAGCCAGAGGACATTACTGAAGCCTTTCATGTGGAACACATCGGTGAGGTGGAGGGTGTGTTCGAGAGCTATTACGCTCTGGTGGACAAGCCCAAACTTGGCCACCCGGCAGTGCAGGTGCTGCTGAAAAACAAGATGATTTGAGTTCTTTGCGTGTTGTCTTTTTCCCCAGAAAAACCCTAGTAACATCCGAGTTAAAATAGACTTGTGCTAGATTTTTCAATCGGGGTGTCATGTTCCCCGCTCTATCAGGAGTTCTCTATGTTTCCCGAGTACCGCGATCTGATCACCAAGCTGAAAACCACGGATCACCACTTTACGCGCCTGTTTGACAAGCACAACGATCTTGATCAGAAAATCAAGAACATGGAGGCGCATATCACTCCTGGTACGCACGAAGAGATCGAAACCCTGAAAAAAGAAAAGCTGCACCTCAAGGATGAGCTGTATGCCATCCTCAAAAAGGCAAGTGCCTGAGCCAGGCTGCCAGGTATCGTCAGCTCGTCAGGGCTGGCGCAGCGACCACCCGGTTTCAGTCTAAAGACTGGCCGGGTTTGTTTTTTCAGTCACACTCGTATGACCTAGTAGGACAGATGGATGAGTCGCAAGCAATCGTATCGATCTGAATTCCGCATCCCCGGAATGGATTGCCCTTCAGAGGAGCACATGATTCGCATGCGTCTGTCGGACATCACGATTCACGCGCTGGAGTTTGACTTGCCTGGACGGCGTCTTGTCGTCTGTCACGAGGGTGAGTCTACCGATGTTATGGAGCGCCTGCTGCCGCTTGGCTATGGTGCTGAACTGGTGAATAGCACTCCGCTGGCAGAAAAAGATATTTTCGTTCAGGACGAAACGGGTCAGGCCAAGACGCTTTGGATCTTGCTGGCCATCAATGCGGTCATGTTTGTCGTTGAGTTGATCGCCGGATGGTTGGGCCAGTCAGCTGGTCTGTTGGCTGACGGCATTGACATGTTTGCGGATGCAGCTGTCTATGGCGTTGCCTTATATGCCGTCAACCGCGCGCCCAGGTACAAACAGTCTGCAGCAACGTTGGCGGGCATGCTTCAGCTTGTGCTGGCGCTTGCGGCGCTTACTGAAGTGGCCAGACGTGCCTGGACGGGCAGCTACCCAGATGAATTGACGATGATTGGTTTTTCCGCGTTAGCCCTGATCGCGAATGTGGCATGCCTGCTGCTCATTTCAGCCCATCGTCAGGGTGGGATCCATATGCGGGCAAGCTATATCTTTTCTGCAAATGATGTGTTGGCCAACGTGGGCGTGATCGTGGCGGCACTATTGGTCGCCTGGACGGGTCAGCCGATATTTGATTGGATCGTGGGTGCGATCATCAGCGTGGTTGTGCTGACAGGTGCGATCAGGATTCTGCGCTTGCGTCAGTAGCGCAGTCATACCGTTCCAGCTGCTCAAAACAAGTTCGCTGATAACAACCACTTTAGTGCATACAAGATGACCATGCCCGTGGCGATGGTGGCAAGCACGTTTCCAGTCTTCCATGCCACCAGTCCGGCCACGCAGGCAGCCCACAGTTTGGGACTGGACATATCAACATGCACGTCATGGCCTGTCACAAACAGCGTGGAGGCGATCAGGGCGGCGAAGCTGGCGGGTGCCACAAACTGGCATAACCTTGCCAGCCAATGTGGCAACTCACGGTGGGCAAATAGCCCAATCATCGCGTAGCGGTACAAAAAAGTGATGCCCCCGACCACCAGCATCAAGACCAGCAATTCTGTGTCACTCACGGTTCGTCGCCTGTGTTTTTTTGCTCGCCCAGACACCGGCAAACAAGCCAAGCATGATAGCCACAACAAGGCCGAGCTTGTAGGGCAGCGAGGCAAATGCAAGTGCTGCCAGGCCGGCAACCACCGCGGTAGTTGCCGCACCCTGCTGACGCATCAGTAGGGCCAGCAGTGCAATGAAGGTCAATGGAACGGCAAAATCGATATCCCACTCAGGCGGGATGGTCGCACCGAAAAAAATCCCGATGGCACTGGAGAGTTGCCAGAAGAACCAGAGCGTGAAGCCGCAACCCAGAAAATACCAGTGACGAAAGTCCTGTGAGGGTGGCGGATCGGTGGGCTCGTCTGTTGATGCCGGTGCGTTGACCGCACTTTTTTGGTAACGCAGTATCGCCACCGCGTAGGCTTCGTCGGTCAACAGATAGGCAAGCAACAGTCGCCAGGGCCTAGACAGATGGCGAACATAGGGCGCAACAGAGGCGCTGTAAAGAAGATGGCGCAGGTTGATGACGCTGGAGGTAGTCCCGATCGGTAGGGCAGCCGCGCCGGCAGTGAGCATCTGCACGATCACGAGTTGTGAGGCACCTGCGAACACGATGGCAGACCCCAGTTGTGCCAGCCATGGTGAGATCCCAGCGTTGATCGCGGCAATCCCATACAGCAACCCAAACGGGATACAACCAAACTGCAGGGGCAGTTCATCCCTGCAACCAGTCAAAAACTCTCGTGATCGTGATGCCATCCTGCTCTGCCTGAGTGCAGCGAAACGGGCAAAGCCAGGAAGGAAATCCTGGCTTGCCGTTCAGGCCAGACGCACCAGCCAACCGTGTGGGTCAGGCTTGCGACCGTACTGGATATCGGTGAGCTCCTGTCGCAGTGACATGGTGAACTTGCCTGCTGGCGCAGACTCGTCACCCGAGATGAAACCGGGTCCCTTGATGGCGCAGATGGGGGTGATCACCGCAGCAGTGCCACAGGCAAACGCCTCGACAATCTCGCCAGATGCCACGCCATCACGCCACTCCTGCAGGGTGATGCGACGTTCCTCAACGCGATGTCCTCGATCCTTGGCAAGCTGAATGATGCTGTCACGCGTGACCCCTTCCAGGATGCTGCCAGTCAGTTCAGGAGTCAGCAGGGTGCCGTCCTTTTTGACCAGGCACACGTTCATGCCACCGAGCTCTTCCAGGTACTTGTTTTCCTGTGGATCCAGGAAAAGAACCTGTGAGCACCCCTGCGCATAGGCCTCCTGCTGGGGCAATAGCGAGGCAGCATAATTGCCACCACACTTGGCTGCACCCGTGCCCCCCTTGGCAGCGCGAGCATGCGCTGTCGAGACCCAGATAGAGACGGGAGCAACACCCTTGGCGAAATAAGAACCTGCAGGCGAAGCGATCACATAGTAGGCAGCCTTGTGTGCCGAGCGCACGCCCAGAAAGCTCTCGTTGGAAATCATGAAGGGGCGCAGATACAGGCTGGTTTCGCCGCCAGAGGGCACCCAGGCTGCATCGATGGACACAATCTGTCTGATCGACTCAACAAAATCCTCTGCAGGCAGCTGTGGCAGTGCCAGACGATGTGCCGAGCGCTGCATGCGCTTGGCGTTTTCCTGGGGACGAAAGGTCCAGATGGATCCGTCTGCATGGCGGTAGGCCTTGAGCCCCTCAAAAACCTCTTGGGCGTAATGCAGTACCGATGAAGCCGGGTCCAGCATGAGGGGGCCGTAGGGCTTGACCTCCGCATTGTGCCAGCCCTTGTCCGTCTGCCAGTCAATTGACACCATGTGATCGGTGAAATATTGACCAAATCCAGGATTCGCAAGAATCGCATCGCGCTCGGACTGTGTGCGAGCATGGGTGGAGCGAGTGACTTTGAATTGGAGTCTGGGCTGAGCAGTCATAGTCTATGTCAGGTTCAGAGAGGTTTTTCAGATCAACTAGTTTACCCGGATGCGAGCCAGACACCAGTCCTCGTCAAACCTCTCTGAAAAGCGGCTCTCTCACTGAGCCTTGATGCCAGCGGATCGGATCACGTTGCCCCACTTGTCGAGCTCGGCGGCAAGATGATCAGCCAGCTGCTTGGAGGTGCCGCCCAAAGGGGTGGCGCCAATGGCTGCCAACTTTTTGCGGAACTCGGGATCCTTGAGGATCTGGTTGATCTCGCTGTTCATCCGATCAATGATGGGTGCAGGCGTGCCCTTAGGGGCCAGAACGGCAAACCAGGTCGAGGACTGCAGCTTGGGATAACCCAGCTCCTTGGTCGTGGGAACGTCAGGCAGGGCAGGCGAACGGGTCTCGGCCATCACGGCAATCGCCTTGACTTTGTCAGCCTTGACCTGGCCGGCGATGCCAGGGATCAGCTGGAACATCAGCTGAATGTCATTGGCGATCAGGTTGTTGGTCGCCACACCTGGTGCGTTGTATGGCACATGGACCATCTTGGTCCCCGTTTCCCCCATAAATAATTCGCCCGCCAGGTGCATGGAGCTGCCAATCCCCGTGGAGCCAAAGTTCAGCTTGCCAGGGTTGTTTTTGGCATAGTCGACGAATTCTTTCAACGACTTGACTGGCTGGTTGTTGTTCACCACAAGAATGTTTGGTACGTCACAGATCAGTGCGATCGGCTCGAAGTCTTTTTGTGAGTCAAAACCAGGCGTGGTGTAGAGCTTGGGGCTCACCGCCAGCGTGCCAGCCCAGGAAAACAGAAACTTGTAGCCATCTGGCGGGTTTTTGGCAGCAGCAGCAGCGCCGATGTTGCCGTTCGCTCCAGGGCGATTGTCAATGACAACACTGGTTTTGAGGCGGGCAGCCAGTTGCTCGGCCAGCATGCGGGCAATCGTGTCGCCCGTGCCGCCACCACCAGGAGCTGGCACGGTGATCTGTATGGGCTTGTCAGGTGCGGGCCAGCTTTGGGCGACAGCAGACGCTGACAGCGATGCGGCGAGCAGCACACCGGCGGATAGGGTCTTGATTGTCTGTTTCATGGTGATTCTCCTGTTGTGTGCGTCAGGTTCAGGGATTGGGGAAAACGGGCTCGCCCAGATTGAGCATCAGGCGGTTGGCCCAGGCAAAAATGGCGATGGAATGAATCAGGTCAAGGATCTCGGCATCGGACAGACCTGCATCCTTGAGCGTCTGGATGCTTGTGGCTGAAACCTGATTCGGGCGCTCGGTCAGCTCAATGCTGAATTGCACAATGGCTTTTTCACGGTCAGTCGTGCCAGCTGAGCGCGGGTCCTCAAACACTTGCTTGATGGTGTCGTTGCGCTTGGCCAGCTGCTCAAAGCGCTGGGCGTGAACAGAGGCGCAGTACACACAGCCATTGATGCGGGACACCACCGCCGTTGACAGCTCGCGCTCGGCGCGTGGCATCCCACCTGGGGCATACATGATGGCATTAAAGGCGGCAGAGCGCTGACGCAGGATCTCAGGTTGGTGTGCCAGAAACAGGTAGTAATCGGACTCCTTGGCCTTGGGATGGCTTTCCTCCAGGATGGCAATCTGTTCGGGCGTGGCGTCGTTGAGCTTGACCACGTCGAGCCAGGCTTTCCAGTCTAGCGATTCGTTAGTGAATCCCTTGATGCGGATGACTTCACTCATTGCTGTGCTCCCCATGCGTTCATGGCTCTCAATCCTGCTGCCACACGAACCTGATAGGACACAAAGGCGATTAGCTGCGCAAGCGCGGTGATCTGTGGTGTCGTCAGTCCAGATGCCTGTAGCGTCAATAAGGCCTGTTTGTCAGCCTTGACGGGATCGATGATCAGGGTTTGTGTGAAAGCAAGAATTTGTTTTAGCCTCATGTTGTCGATGGAGGAAAGGTCGGCCTGGCTGACGGCATCGATCAGTTTGTCTGCGACATTGCGAGCCTTGAGCCGCTGCGTATATTCACGCGCCAGCTCGCTGGCAGGTGTGAGTGATGAGGCCAGCAGGGCGACGAGCAGACGATCCTCCACGGAAAGCCCCTCGATGGGAGCGCCAAGCAGGAGGTCTTCGCTGGCTTGAGTGGCGTCGACGACCTTTGCGCGCTGATGACGTGCCTCATAGGCGACAGAACCAGGTGCGAGACCCAGTACACGATCCAGGGTGTCGGGTTGGCGGGGTGTGGACTCAGGATGGGACATGCTTGTTCCAGAAAAAGTGGTGTTGAGCTTGATGAGTCAAATATTTGCTTGTTTTGAGTGGCAGAACGATGCTTGGGCTACCGCTCAGGTGGCTTGGGCCGTGGGTGTTGGCGCTGGCGCTGGTGTCCACTCATCCCCCAGCAGCTCGGGGTCGGCATAGTCCTTGAGGTTTTCAAAATGCGCCTCGACATCCTCCCGATATAGCAGGCTGACCATGCCTTGCGCTAGACGTTTTGCACCGTCGCTGATGGCCGGGATGTCACCAGACACGGTACCGTGCGTCAGCGCTGCCGGGTAGCAAAACACATGCACTCTTGAGATCCCCGGGCATTGACCAGGGCGTTTCTCCTGCAACTCAAACACCGGGCCGAGGTCGGGTGAATCCGCAAGCTCCTGATCGTCTTGACCGGGTTCAGGCTGGTAACGGTCTTTCCAGGCCCTGTGGTGTTCGGCAAGAATCCTGTACTCAGGACGGGCATGCCAGTCGATCTTGAAGCCGGTAGCAAAAATCAGAAAGTCGAGCTCAAACACGCCCTTGGTGGTGTGAACGCTCATGCTGTCATCGTCATTGACCTGAATGTCCTCGATGGCACAGCCCACATTGAATCGAGCATTGGGAAACTTCGATACCCTGAGTGTGCTGCCGCGTGGCGGAGGCACCTGTTGGATGTTGATGTAGTGGCGGATGCGCCACTTCCATTCGTCAGGGAGGTCCAGATGGCCATGGGTGAGGCCAGGGTTGCCAGCACCCTTGGATTTGTTGATGCGCGGAATCTCGGCGCGCCGGATCAGCATGTCGACACTTTTCGCGCCACACTCCAGCGCCCTAGCGGCACTGTCCATGGATGACGCACCTGCCCCGATGACCCCGACACGCTTGCCTGCCAGCGAGTGATAGTCCAGCACGTCAGAGGAATGAGCCCGCAGGTGAGCGGGGATCCCGGATGCAAACTGAGGCAAGGTCGGCCCGCCCAAGCCATCGCGTCCCGATGCGATCACCAGACGTCTCGCCAATACGCGCTCCTCTCCATTTGGACCGCGCACGGTCAACTGCACAACGCCATCCGAGCGCGGCGTGACATTTTCCACGTTGTGCTCGTTGCGGATGCTGAGCTTGGTGACCTTGCGATACCAGCGCAGATAGTCCATCCATTGTGTGCGTGGGATCTTGTCCAGTGAAGCCCATGCCTCCAGGCCAAACTGCGCTTCAAACCACGCACGGAAGGTCAGCGCAGGCAAGCCGAGCGCAGGGCCTGTGAGTTGCTTAGGTGAGCGCAGCGTCTCCATTCGGGCCGTCGTCACCCATGGTCCTTCTTCACCCGCGCAGGCGCGGTCAAACAAAACCGGGGCCAAACCAAGATGACTCAGTGCCGTCCCGACGGTCAATCCTGCCATGCCTGCACCGATGATCGCGACGTCGATGACGTGCTGTCCATCGATTGTTTTTTGAATCATCCAGGGCTTGGCTGGAAGCTCAAGCCACGCCAGGTCTTGCTTGAGCCTGGCTTCGAGGGCTTCGAGTCCGTTGGGAGGTGTGACGTGCATCTTCAGGCTTACGATAAAAAGTCATGTAAACCTGATTGTGTATGACTACCCGCTATAAAGGCAAATGATTCTTTCTTATTTGCAAATTCATTTTCCAGGGACTTGGCTGACGTACCAGTCAGCAATCTGCTTGGGAAGCATGAAGCACACGCCAGGTGTGCTGATCAACAGATCCAGCATGGCTTCAAACTCGCCAAACCGATGTGGCACCCCCATCAGGTGGGGATGCAGCCCCAATCCCAAGATCCTGGGGTGGGTGTGCGACTCGCGACGGAACAGCTCCACCGTGCGGGTCAGTCGGTCGAGGAACTGCCCGGTGGCGTGCTTTTCAATCGCGTAAATGATGGAGTCGTTGAGCTCCAGGTTGTAGGGCATGCTCAGCAGTGGTCCGTGCTTAGTGGTCATCCAGTTGGGCACATCGTCAATGACCCAGTCAAACACATACTCGACGCCAGCAGCTTTGAGCAGGTCAGGAGAGTCGTAGCTTTCACGCAGGCCGGGGCTCAGCCATCCGGCCGGACGAGTGCCGGTAAAGCCTTGCAGCTTGTTCAGGCTGCCGCTGATGACCTCTTCTTCGGAGCCTGCGTGATTGACCGATTTCTGGTGCATGCCGTGGCCGATGAACTCCCAGCCTGCATCACGCATGGCTTCGCCTGCGCCTGGGTAGGCATCCAGCACGCTCGCATTGATACTAGTGGAGGCAGGAAGTCCGCGTGACTGAATGGCATCGATCATGCGGGGCAGTCCACAGCGCATGCCATAGTCTGCCCAACTGAAATTGGGAACGTCCGGAATCGTTTCCTTACCGTGGGGTGGGGTGATGATCGTACGCGGCATGGAGGCGTCGAAGCTCCAGTTTTCGACGTTCACCACCAGGTGAACGATGATCGCGCCCTTATCGTGGGGCTTGAGCTTGGGGCCCGCTTTGGAGAATCGGTAGGGAATGCGTGGGTTCGCCATCTGTTGCTCCGGGATCAGTGTCGGATTTGCGTAAGGATTTCGCGCTTGAGTTTATTGAACACCTCGGATGTGGTGTCCTCGATGGTGCGGGGGCGTGCAAGTGGCACCGTGATTTTCTGGGCAATCCGCCCCGGGCGCGCAGACATCACATAAATGGTGTCTGCCAGGAAAATCGCCTCATCGATATCATGTGTCACAAAAATGATGGTGGGCTTGAGCTTTTGCCAGACAGACAGCAAGAGCTCCTGCATCGTCAGGCGTGTCTGGGCATCCAGCGCGCCAAAGGGCTCGTCCATCAGCAGGACGCGCGACCCCAGCGTGAGGATGCGCGCGATTCCCACTCGCTGGCGCATCCCGCCCGAAAGCTGGACCGGCAAGTGCTGCGTGAAGTCTGAGAGGCCAACGATCTTGATCATCTCGCGAGCCTTGTCTTCGTACTCTGACTTGGGCAGGCCTTGGGTTTTGGGACCAAAGACTACGTTTTCCCAAACGGTCAGCCAGGGGAAAAGCGCAGCCTCCTGAAACACCACGCCACGGTCTGGCCCCGGTGCGGCATGGGTCGCGCCGTGAACAAGCAGTTCACCGGTGGTGGGCTGTTCAAAGCTGGCGATCAGGTTGAGCAGCGTGGATTTTCCGCAGCCTGACGGTCCAAGCAAAGCCACGAACTCACCGTCCGGCACCTGGAGGTCGACATCGACCAGCGCTTGGACTGGCGGCTCGCCTGGGTAGATTTTGTTGAGGTTGGTAATCTTGATCGCTGACATGAAATGCTCAATGGTTTTGCAGGAAGCGCCACTTGAGCATGAAGCGCTCGAGGGCAACGATCAGTCGGTCGCTCGCATAGCCCATCAGGCCAATCGAGACCATGTCAGCCAGCACGATATCCATGCGGCCAACGTAATAAGCGTCCCACAAGACGTAGCCCAGGCCAGACTTGACTGCGACCATTTCAGAGACAATCACAGCCGTCCAAGAGATCCCTAGGCCGATGCGCAACCCAGTAAAAACGTTGGGTAGCGCAGCTGGAAACACGACCCGGCGCAACAACTGTTTGCGGCTGGATCCCATCATGAGTGCTGCTCGAATCAAGTTGCGGTCCACGTCGCGAGCACCCTGGGTGGTGTTGACCACAATGGCATAAAAGCCACCCAGGAAAATTAGAAAGATGGATCCCATGTCCCGAATTCCAAAAATGGCGATCGAGAATGGGAGCCATGCGGTGATTGGGATTGGTCGCAAGCTCTGGATAAATGGATCCATGATTTGCGCGATCAGCTTGCTCCAGCCGATCAACAAGCCGAGTGGCACGCCGATGAGGGCAGCCAGCAGAAATCCCTGGACCACCCGCATGGCGGAGTACTGCACGTTCGAGAGCCACGTGCCTTTGTATGGGTTGAGCCCCATGCCCGCCTGGCCAAAGATCCACTCGTGCCAACCCTGCAAGACTGCGAGCGGGGTAGGCAGAATGCCGGCCATGTTGGGCATGCTTCCTGCAATTTGCCATACGATGATGACCGCCACCGGGACGATCAGTCCATTGATGGCTTGCCTGAATCGGGACATCCGGGGCTCCTGAAAAGCGTTGAAGGTGCTTGTAGGGCTGGATTACTTCTTCAGCTCGATGACGAGAGAGTCGTCATAGAGTGCAGCAGCTTCCTTGGCGACATCCTTGTTGATCACGCCCTGCTTGTAGGCGGCTTCGGCCAGGCGCTGTACCTGGTCTTTGGTCAACACACCACCGAGCTTGATCACCTCAACCGAGGCTTTGGTCGTATTCATCGGCAGGCCGGTGTACTTGGAATACACATCTGCAAATGCGGCAGGATCCTTGGCAAGCTGTTGTTCAGCGTTCAGGTAGGCCCACAGGAAGCGCTTGATGGCCTCACGCTTGTTTGCCATGGCTTGGCCAGAGGCAGCGATCAGGCCCAGCTCGGCACCGACAGCCTTGGACTGGCTGTACTCAAGGTTTTTGGCAAAGTAAGCCATGCCTTCAGAGACAGCCTGGGTCTCAAATGGCTCCCAAAGGACCATGGCATCAATGTCGCCACGCTGCATGGCTTGCAGGAAAGCTGTGCCGCCGCCCTGTACGTTGACTGGTGTGAAGCTGTTGTAGGGGATATTTTTCTCCACCAAGGTCATGGCGAACTGGAACCAGACAGCGGATCCAGGCGCGATGGCGATTTTCTTGCCAGCAATGTCTTTCCAGTCATTGATCTTGACGTCCTTGCGCACCACCAGATATTTGGGGGAGCTGGCCACACCGGTCAGGCCGATCAGGTTCTTGCTTCCCTGAGAGGCCGCGATCGCCAAGTCACCCGGGCCAACGGCAGAAATGTCGATGGAGTTCGACAGCAGGGCAGTGCGGGCATCCGCATAGCGGACAAAGTCGGAGCGCTTGACTTCCACGTTCATTTTCTTGAGCTCATCCTCGATCATCATCAAGGGCGAGAGGTGGCCAACCTTCACATAACCCACATTGAGCGTGACTTTTTGTGGCAAGGGTGCTGGAGCAGGCCCCAGGGTTTGGGCGGAGACGGATACGGCAGTGCACGCAAACAGCGCGGCAGACAACATCTTGAAGAGTTTCACGAGGATGCTCCTGATTGTGATGATGGTGCGAAGATCAATGAATGATGGTCTAGCGGTGAATAAGCTGCTTTTGTGAATCAATGCCCCTTGAATTCCGGGGTTCTTTTCTCAGCGAACGCCTTGCGGCCTTCCTGGTAGTCCTGACTGGTAAAACAGCCCATGACGGCATCGCTCACATCTTGGGCAGACGGTGCGTGTGGCCCACCATAAAGCGACTGAAGCCCCATCTTGGCTGCACGCAAGGTCAAGGGAGCGTGATCGCTAACGAGCTTGGCCTGCTCGAGGGCGTAGGCAAACACATCATCGTGAGACGAGTGAATCAAGCCGATGTGCTCGGCTTCGCGGGCGTCATATACCTTGGCGGTGAACAGCATCTCGGTTGCTCTGGCAATTCCCACAATCGACTGCATGCGCTTGATGTCTGGCAGACCATAGCCTAGGCCAAGCCGACCGGCGGGCATGCGGAACTTTGCTTGGCGAGAGGCATAACGCAAATCGCATGCCAGCATGATGCCTAGGCCGCCTCCCACACAGAAACCCGAGATCGCAGCGATCACCGGTTTCTTGCAAAGCAGGACTGCTGCCTCTGCGTCCTCGACTGTTTCGTCATAAATCCTTACGGACTCAGGAGAGTGCCGCAGCTGGTCAAACTCGGAAATGTCTGCCCCCGAGACAAACGCCTCTTGGCCCTCACCACGCACAATGATGACGCGTGCCGCACTGTTTTGTTCCAGTGCTTGAATGGATGACTTCAGATCTCTCCACATCTGCAAGCTCATGGCGTTGCGTTTGGCCACGTTGTCGATGGTCAACGTGGCGATGCCCTTTTGAATGTCGGTACGGATCGAGCCCATCTCACACCACCTTGTTATCGCGGAAGGACTGAATCTCGGCGCTGGAGTAGCCAAGCTCGTTGAGTACCTCTTCAGTGTGCTCGCCCCAGGTTGGCGCCGTCGTGACAACCTGAGCGGGCGTGCGGCTCAGCACCATGGGCTGGGTGATGTAGTACATGTCTTTATCGTAGGTGTTGTCATGGAGCTTGTGAGCCACACCCAGGTGCTTGACCTGCGGGTCTTCAAACATCTCTGGCACGGTGTATACGGGGCCAGCCGGAACACCTGCCTCATTGAGTCCGTCCACCCATTCGCGAATCGTCTTTTTGCGGAACTCAACATTCAACATGTCGGTGAGCTTTTTGCGGTTGGTCACGCGAGTTTTCTCGTTGCTGAACTCAGGCATCTGCAGCCATTCGGGCTTATTCAGGATCTCGCACAAGCGAATCCAATTGCCTTGTCCGGATGCGCCCAGGTTAAATGTGCCATCGCTTGCTTCGAACAGGCCCATGGGGCTGCTGGTGGGGTGATCGTTGCCCTCAGGAACAGGCACATCGTTGTCATTCAGGTAGCGCGAGGCCTGGAAATCCATCATGGCGATCTGCGAGTGCAGCAGTGAGGTCTGTACCCACTGGCCTTTGCCCGATCGCTCGCGCTCGATCAGCGCGGTCAAAATGCCAATCGCCGAGTAGAGACCTGCGCTCATGTCGGCCACCGCCAAGCCGGCACGGAAAGGGCCAGTTTCCTTGGTGCCGGTCACAGACATGAGGCCCCCCATGCCTTGCATGATCTGGTCAAACCCTGGTCGTTTGGAGTAGGGACCGTCTTGTCCAAATCCGGAAATGCTCGCGAGGATGATCCGTGGGTTGACCTTGGCCAGGGACTCGTAGTCCACGCCCAGTCGCTTCTTGACATCCGGGCGCCAGTTTTCCACCACTACATCAGCGGTTTTAACCAGGCGCATGAAAATGTCGAGCGCTCCCTCTTTTTTGAAGTTCAGCGTCATGGACCGCTTGTTGCGGTTCAGGTTTTGAAAGTCTCCACCGGCACGGTTAGCTGCGAACATGCCCTCGTTTGGATCCACGCCCTTGGGTGGTTCGACTCGAATCACATCTGCGCCAAAGTCTGTCAGCACGCGCACGCAGTTTGGACCCGCACGCACGCGAGACAAATCCAGCACCTTGAAGGGAGACAGCGCAGTAGAGGCTTGAATTTTAGGCATGATGAAACTCACAGATTGGTTATGGAAGGAATGCCGTCTGGACCAAACAAAGCTAGCTCCACGCTCAAGGCGAGCTTGAGCAGGGCGAGCTCCTGATAAGGCCTTGCCACGGCCTGCACACTGACCGGATAACCTCGATCATCCTTGCCGATCGGCATAACAAGTGCCGGCAGGCCCAAATAGTTCACAAATCCCATGTATCGGTGCAAGGACAGTAACGACTTGGCATCAAACTCCGGGCTTTGCTGGTAGACCTGTCTGGCCAAGGGCAGCGGCTGGCCATGGGCAGGCATTAACAATACATCACAGTCAAGCATCGCGTCTTGGACAAACTGCTCCAAGAGGCGCGGCCGCAAGCGGATGGCAGACTCGTACCAGGCCACTGGCATGGAGGCACCCAACAGACCGAGGTCGGTGACTTGGCGGTTTGCCGTCCCTTGCTGAAGACTGGTTCGATGGATTTGAGCGACCTCCCATGCCAGCACTGTGGTGAGCAATCGACTGGCATCCTTTTCATGGGGAAGGGCGTCGAGCACGCCTGCCATGGGAAATTTTGCACCCTGTTCGCTTATGAAACGCTTCAAAGTTTTGCCGATGACTGGATGCAGCTCGTTTTCGGGAAACCAGGACTTAATGCGCAAATGTTCTGGGGCAGGGCGTAAGAGGTGCTTGTCCGCGACGACGTTCAGCACAGATTCTGTATCGCGGGCTGATCGGGTGATGACACCCACGCTGTCTAGCGAAGGCGCCAATGCGCCTACTCCCTCCAGTGGCACCAGACCGTGTGTTGTTTTCAGGCCCATCATTCCGCAGGTATAAGCTGGTATGCGGACAGACCCCGCTGTATCCGTGCAGAGAGATGCATACACCATACCCGAGGCTACTGCCGCACCGCTGCCACCGGATGACCCTCCTAGCGCGAGCTCGCGATCAAGGGGGTTGAAGCAGGGCGGCAGCTGCACGTTTTCAGCGGTTGCACCGCAGGCATACTCCGTCATGAACAAGGTGCCAAGGTTGGCGGCGCCACTACTTTCCAGCCTGGCAATGCATGGTGAGGCAGCCAGTCCTGGAGCTGTTCTGCCTTTGTCGTGACCTTCGCCAGGCTGGTGGTCTTTTAGCGCAAACACGTCTTTGTGAGCCAGTCCAACACCCGCCAACGGTCCGGTAGATGACCAGTGGGGCGTCATGGTGAGGGTCACACAACCGATCCTGGAAGCCAGGTTCGAGAAACGTTGTTCTTGCGCGTTGGAAGCTTGATCCAGACTCATCTTGCCTGAAACGAGCTTGTCCCTCAATTGCGTCAGGGTGTTGGGTAACTTATCCATGAGACAGCATTTCCAGCTTGTCCAGAAAGTCCCAGCCCGCTTTGTCCACTGACAAGGAGCCAGTGGATTCAAGCTCGCCATCTTTCGGCGCGATGCGGGTCAGTCCCTTGGCAAGCCGCGCAGCAATCTGCTCAGACACTGAAATTCCTTGTGAAAGAAGGTATGCTTGGATATCCATAAATATATTTATAGATTCCTAATTAATATATTGCAAGAGATAAAATATTCTGACTTTTGCTCAACCTATGCCTCCCAAAAAACCATCCTTTAAAAAAGCAAGCGACAGGATCCGCCAGGGGGTCGAGGCGGCGATTCGCGATGGCAGTTTGTTGCCGGGTGATCCTGTGGATGAGTTCGCGTTGGCAAGCCAGCATGGTGTCTCACGTACCCCAGTGCGAGAGGCACTGATGCTTCTGAAGGCGCAGGGCTTGCTCAGCAGCCTTCCCCGTGGTGGCATGATCGTGGCCAAGATGGACTTGCAGCAGTTGTTGAGTCTTTGGGAGCTGCTGGCCGAGATGGAGGCGATTGCCGTGCGGCTCGCCTGTGAGCGCATGACCCAAGAGGAGCTGCTCTCTCTTTGTGATCTACACAAACGAAGTGAAGCATTTGCCGCACAAGAGGACATCATTGGCTGGCAGGAAAGCAATGCTCATTTCCATGAAATCATCTACAAGGCTGCTCGCAACCCGTACTTGAGGCAGGAGGCGCTTCGACTGCGAGCTCAAATAGGTGCATATAGACGTCACGCATTCGGTGCGATTGGGCGCATACAGTCATCCTATGAGCAGCACGCAGACATTGTGGCTGCGATGATGAAACGTGATGCCCAAGGCGCATCGGCTGCCATGCTTAGGCACTTGCAGCCAGCGCACGATGCTGCCAGCCTCAACAACCTGATCTTGAACATTCCGCGCGAAATGCTCGCGTCCTAAGTCCTTTGCTATGATCCAGACGTGAACATTCACGTCGAACATTGATTCTGATCTTCAGGATCCCAACCACGCTGCGTCCATGATTGCGCTCATCGAGGGTTATCGTGCCGGGCTGTTTGCCAGGCACCAATGGCTACCGAACATCGTAGCGGGAATCATTGTGGGCGTTGTGGCGTTGCCACTGTCGATGGCGTT
>Ga0255184_1000236_pt1 | contig 18493 bp, 18 predicted proteins | sample Miss_Cont_RepA_0_FD_189954 | JGI IMG/M metagenome (GOLD analysis project Ga0255184, IMG submission 189954) | Freshwater microbial communities from Mississippi River, Louisiana, United States - Miss_Cont_RepA_0h | ecosystem: Environmental > Aquatic > Freshwater > River | place: USA: Louisiana...
TAAACTTATGATGAAGTTAATATACTTTTGATTAAACTTATGATGAAGTTGATATACTTTTGATTAAACTTATGATGAAGTTGATATACTTTTGATTAATATTACTTAATTTTTTTGAACCAATCTTGATCGAAAAATATTTCAGAAGGGTTTGACAAAAAATTTTTTATTGATGTCTAAGTCTTTAATGATTACTTTATTTTCAAAAAGTGTTTTAAGATAATCGAGTTATTGATATATACACTTTTATATATCAACATATACACTTTTATATATCAACATATACACTTTTATATATCAACATATACACTTTTATATATCAACATATACACTTTTATATATCAACATATACACTTTTATATATCAACATATACACTTTATAATTAAATTTGATAAAAAACCTTTAGAGAATAATTAAGATAATATATTCATCTTATAGATGATAATATTTTTATCTAAAAATACATCTTTTTTATAAATTCATTTAAATCATGCAATATTCAAATTTAGTATATGTACATACTTTAATTAATATAGTAGATAATAAAGATCTCATAAAAAGATTTAATACATTGTTTTATCCTTTAGTATCTAAGTATTTTGATTTTGATGAAAACACATGGGATTTATCTGAAAATGAATTGTTTTCTAAATATACTTTTGATAGATTTTTAGATGGACCAAATGATTTCAATAATTTAAACTATTATTGCAATAGCGTTTTATCTTGTAGTTATAAAAACGAAATCACTCATTTTAAACGAATAATGAAAGCACATCGTGTATCTTATCTAAAAAAGAAGATAGATATTTTGTCTAAAGAATTAGATAAAAAAATAGAACAAAATGAATTACTTGAAAAAGAATATCATGAAATTAAAGCCAATATGGTTTTAATTAAAAAACGAAATGTGATGTTAAAAGAAGACAATAAAGGACTTAAAAGACTTATAACTTATATATAATTAAAAGAAGTGTGTTCCTATTATTTTTATAGGTGGACTAAAATAATTATGAATATTAGGCTGTATTTCATTTACAGGTTGTTCATCTTTAGGATTCTTTAATTCAATCAATTCATCTGTAAGTTTTTCTACTTGTTTTTGGAGTTCGATGTTTTGAACTATTAGATTAACAATATATCTTTTTTCTATCGACCAGAAATTTAAATGTGTGTTTAGATCATTTGAAGAATCTATATTTTGACATCCTTCTGAAAATTTGGTCTTTGATGAATCTATAATATGATGATCTACTATTTTAATGTAATCTTCAAGATTTTCATTAATTGGTTTTGAACTATCAATAGATTCTTTTAATATATTAAAAGCAACTTCAGATAGTATGTGCGACATTTTTTATTATAAAAAATCAAATTTTAATAAAAGAATAAGATTAACTTTATTTTTATTGTAGAAGAATTGATTTAATTTATATATTAACATTTTTGATAACATTATTTATTAATACATAGAAGAAACTAAATTAATTAACATACTCGTATCTTTAATAGTATCATTAAAATTAAGAATTAAATTAGTTAAATTCGTTAACATACTTATATCTTTAATAATATTATTATAAGAAAGATCTAAATCAGTTAAGTCAGTTAACATACTTATATCTTTAATTGCGTTGTTACTATCAAGCTTTAAACTAGTTAAATTCGTTAACATGCTTATATCTTGAATAATATCGCCATCACAAAGATTTAAACTGGTCAAATTAGTCAACATACTTATATCTTTTATAGTATAATTATTACAAAGATCTAAATTAGTCAAATTAGTTAACATACTTATATCTTGAATAATATTATTAAAACTAAGATCTAAACTAGTCAAATTAATCAACGTATTTATATCTTGAATAGTATCATTAATACAAAGATTTAAATAAGTCAAATTGGTCAACATACTTATATTCTTAATAATATTATTACCACCAAGATTTAAACTAGTTAAATTAACCAACATACTTATATCTTGAATAATCATATCACTGTCAAGATTTAAATCAGTCAAATTGGTCAACATACTTATATCTTGAATAATATTATTATTACAAAGATTTAAACTAGTTAAATTGGTAAACATACTTATATCTTTAATAGTGTTATTTTTTTGAAGATTTAAACTAGTTAGTTTAGTTAATATATCTATATTTATATCTTTTATAGTATTATTAAAAGAAAGACCTAAATTATTTAAGTTAATCAACATGTTTATATCTTTGATAGTATAATTATTACAAAGATTTAAACTAGTCAAATTAATCAACATACTTATATTTTTAATAACATGATTAGAACTAAGATTTAAACTAGTTAAATTAGTTAACATACTTATATCTTTAATAATATGATTGTTATCAATATTTAAATTTTTCAAATTAGTTAACATGCTTATACCTTTAATAGTATGATTGCAACTAAGATCTAAACTAGTCAAATTGGTCAACATACTTATATCTTGAATAATACTATTATAAGAGAGATTCAAATCAGTCAAATTAGTCAACATACTTATATCTTTAATAGTTCTATCAAAACTAATATTTAATCCTACTATATTCTTATAATTAAGATGAGTTATTTGGAATTTTATATCAAAAGAGCAGTTAAGGTATTTCCATTTATTATATTCATTTTGTTTATTAATTTCTATAATACCCAAATATAATTTACTTATATGTTTATGAAAATCTTTATTCACGAATAATAAAGAACTTAGCATATCATATTTTTTACATTCTTTTAACACATCAATGAATGCTTCTATCATCTTTCGTTAAAAAATAATCAAGTTTATTATATTCGGATTATATTTAATGCATTTGGTATATTCACATTTTTGGTGATATTATTACAAGCAATTAAAGTAGTCAAATTAGTCAACATACTAAGATCTTTTATAATTTTATTATTACAAAGATCTAAAATAGTTAAATTAGTTAGCATACTTATATCTTTAATAACTTTATTATCACTAATATCTAAACTAGTCAATTTAGTCGACATACTAATATCTTTAATAATATTATTATTCTGAAGATCTAAACTAGTCAAATTGGTCAACATGCTTATATCTTTGATAGTCTTATTAAAAGAAAGATTTAAACTAGTCAAATTAGTCAACATATTTATATCTTGAATAGTATTATTATTATGAAGATCTAAACTAGTTAAATTAGTCAACATATTTATATCTTTATTAAGATTATTATAACGAAGATATAAGGTAGTCAGATTAACCAATGTTTTTATATCTTTAATACTATAATTAAAATCAAGATTTAAACTAGTCAAATTAGTTAACATATTTACATCTTTAATACTATTATTAAAATTAAGATTTAAACTAGTCAAATTAGTCAACATATTTACATCTTGAATAGTATTATTATTACAAAGACTTAAACTAGTTAAATTAGTCAACATACTTATATCTTGTATATTTTCATTATTATAAAGATCTAAAACAGTCAAATTAGTCAACATGTTTATATCTTTAATAGTGTAATTATAACGAAGATTCAAATAAGTCAAATTAGTCAACATACTTATATCTTTAATAGTTTTATTAAAACCAATATTTAATCCTACTATATTCTTATAATTAAGATGAGTTATTTGAAATTTTATATCAAAAGAGCAGTTAAGGTATTTCCATTTATTATATTCATTTTGTTTATTAATTTCTATAATACCCAAATATAATTTACTTATATGTTTATGAAAATCCTTATTTACGAATAATAAACAAGTTAATATATCGTATTCTTTACATTCTTTTAATATATTAATTAATGCTTCTATCATCTTTTGTTAAAAAAATAATCAAGTTTATTGTATTAAACTATTTAATATACTTATATATTATGCTTTTATTCTAAAAATTTAAATAAATTATCTAATTTAGTTAGTGTACCTATATTTTTGTTATGGTTACTATGAAGATCTAATTTAGTTAAATTGGTCAACATACTTATATCTTTGATACGATGATTAAATTTAAGATTCAAATCAGTCAAATTAGTTAACATACTTATATCTTTAACAGCATAGTTACTACTAAGATTTAAAGTAATCAAATTAGTCAACATATTTATATTTTTAATCCTACAGTTATGACTAAGATCTAAACTAGTTAATTTAGTTAGCATACTTATATCTTTAATAAGATTACAAACGCCACTGATCTCTAAACTAGTCAAATTAGTTAACATATTTATATCTTCAATATTATAATTGACATTAATCTTCAAAACAATCAAATTAGTCAACATATTTATGTTTTTAATAAAACGATTACCAGAAAGATTTAAATTAGTTAAATTAGTCAACATACTTATATCTTGAATAGTATTACCATCACAAAGTTTTAAACTAGTCAAATTTGTTAACATATTTATATCTTTGATAACTTCATTATGAGAAAGATTTAAGCTAGTTAATTTAGTAAATATACTTATATCTTTGATAACTTCATTATGGGAAAGGTCTAAACTAGTCAAATTGGTAAACATACTTGTATCTTTAATATTGTTAAAATGAAGACCTAGACTAGTTAATTTAGTAAACATGCTTATATCTTTTATATTGTTATCACCATAAATATCTAGCTCAGTCAAATTAGTTAACATGTTTATATCTTTCATATTATTGTTACTATCAAGATATAAACTAGTTAAATTAGTCAACATACTTATATCTTTAATAATCTTGCTATTAAGATATAAACTAGTTAAATTGGTTAACATACTTATATCTTTAATAATATTGTTATTAAGATATAAACTAGTTAAATTAGTTAACATACTTATATCTTTAATAATATTGTTATTAAGATATAAACTAGTCAAATTAGTCAACATACTTATATCTTTAATAGCAGTATTATAGCCAAAATTTAATCCTACTATATTCTTATAATTAAGGTGGATTACACGGAATTTTATATTAAAAGAGCAGTTAAGGTATTTCCATTTATTATATTCATTTTCATCATTGACTTCAATAATGCCTAAATATAATTTACTTATATGTTTATGAAAATCTTTATTCACGAATGATAAACAAGTTAATATATCATACTTTTTATATTGTTTTAAAGAATGAATCAAAGCTTCAATCATTTTTGTATAAAAAATAATCAAGTTTATTATCTTTTATTTATAATAAAATAAAGTTCGTATTTATTCCGCTACATAAAGAGAATATTTGATATTAGAGTTTAATAAATAAGAAGCTATCACTCTATGGACTCCGTCCAATTTATAGAACTGATTTTGATAAAATAAGATAGATACAGGTTCAGCTAATCCACCATTTAAAAAGTAATTAACTGAATCTATATCTTCTTTTCCTCTTGGTCGATCATTTTTGGGAAAGATTTCTTCTAAAGTAGCACCTAAACGAGCTCTATGATTATGCACGTTAAGTTTATCAAAACTTTGTGGAGATATAAATCCGGTTTCCACATATTTTAATTTCTTTATTTTAAACAAAGCATAGGCAGTTTTTATTGTTGCATCCATAGTTTTTGTAGGCTCATCATTAGTAGACCAATTCATTTAATCTTTTATATAAAAAATAATCAAGTTTATTATAGATTAATTCTTATAGATTGGTTATACTATGTTTTTTTCCATTATAACACCATTTTTGATTATATGTCTCTATGGTAATAGATCTAGGAATATTCTGAACTGGTAATTTGTGTCTTCCAAAAGTATAAAACGTTGTTTTATCAATCAAATTTCTAATTGCATTGAAAGATATTTCTTGATCTGTATATTTTATATATTCGTCTATAATAAACATTTCTAAAGCACAATCAGCGCAACCACAATATATATCTTTTCTACGATATCTATTTCGAAAAGCCCATTCATGATAAATAAGAGGTCTCCAACATAGGTTAAAATAATTAAATTTAGATCTCCATTCAACACAATCGTAAGTTTTATCCTTTAATCCTGATGTAATTAATCTAGTTTCTCCACTTAAACATCTAGCCCAAGGTTGTATTAAAACTGTTCCATCTAAATAAGAGTAATTTATGTTTTTTAAGTCACCTTTTTCTATCTTCAAAAGATTATCATTATATTCTTTAACAAAATCATAACCAAAAGATTTAGCTTGATCGAATACAGGAATCATCCAATCTTGAACTATTAATTCTTTAATATTATATTTAGGTAAAACAAACTTATATTGAGCTGTGCATTTTAAAGCCTTTTGAACTATTAATTGCAGAGCATTATCAAATAAAATATGAACATCATCGTTGTTAGATCTTATGTCTGAACAATAATAAAATGGAGTATTATCGATACTTTCGAGCTTATTTTTTATTTTAATACCTAGATCATAAGATATATAATCTTGTATAACATAAACTCGAGTTTTATCAAATCCATTAAAATCACCTAGATCTGGGTCTCCGAAAGATTCATCTTTTAAAGCATTATAGAATTTATCACCGCATTGTACTTTATTTAAATGATGTATTAAACTCATAAGATAATTAGTTCTTTTATTTTCACCTTTTATATTATAACCGGATTCATTTATATCAGGATGACACTTCTTATAAATATATTTATATTTATAATTCATTATATGGAAATGAGGATCTATGAATATAAAATTCAATTCAGGGAATAATTTAAGTAATACTGGCGTAGCTTCTCCTGGTGCAGAACCGGCATATATAATAGTAGCCTTTTTTATTCCCTGTTTCATTAAATAAGTATAATAATATAATGAACATAAAACTAATTTTCTTTGACCTAAATGAGTATTATCTTTTGTATATACTTCATTTAAAAGCGGTAAAGTTCCCTTTATATCATCATATGTAACAATAGTTTTATGCGCATATCTAGAATCCATGTTCTTAATAAAGGATACCATAAATTCCTTTTCTGAAGCGGTGTATATTCCTTCGCTTTTACTTCCTAGATTCATTTGAATGATATTTGAATAAAAAATCAATTTTTTATTTTTGCGATATTTAAATATAAACTGCCATAATTAAAAATTTTAAGATTTGTGTACTTTAAACTTAAATATTCCTACCTATAATTTTTTCTAAATTAACCAAGGTATTTATATCTTTTATAGTATTATTATTGCAAAGATCTAATTCAGTCAAATTAGTCAACATGCTTATGTCTTTTACAGTATTATTATATTTAAGATTCAAACTAGTCAAATTAGTAAACATACTTATATCTTTAATAATATTATTATTGCAAAGATCTAATTCAGTCAAATTAGTTAACATGCTTATGTCTTTTACAGTATTATTATATCTAAGATTTAGACAAGTTAAGTTGATCAACATGCTTATATCTTTGATAGCACTATTATTATAAAGATGTAAAGTATTTAAATTGGTCAACATGCTTATATCCTTTATAATTTTATTATCAGAGAGATATAAATTAGTTAATTTAGTTAATCCGCTTATATCTCTAATAGATTTATTATAACTAATATTTAGGTTAGTCAAATTGGTCAACATGTTTATATCTTTTATAGTATTATGAGAAATATTCAAGCTAATCAAATTTGTTAACATACTTATATCTTTAATAGCACTCTTACTATAAAGATTTAAAACAGTCAAATTGGTCAACATATTTATATCTTTTATAAAGTTGTTATTACTAAGTTCTAATCTAGTTAAATTTGTCAACATGCTTATATCTTTTATAACCTTATTCTCACAAATATTCAAACTAGTCAAATTAGTCAACATATTTATATCTTTTATAGTATCATTAATACAAAGATTTAAAATAGTTAAGTTGATCAACATACTTATATCTTTAATAGTATTATTTTTCATAAGATTTAAATAATCCAAATTAGTCAACATACTTATATCTTTAATACTACTATTATCGTTGAGATCTAAACTAGTCAAATTAATTAACATATTTATATCTTTTATTGTACTATTTCTAACAAGGGCTAAATGCTTTAATTTAGTCAACATACTTATATCTTTTATAGTAATATTATTATAGAGATTTAAGTCAATCAAATTAGTCAACATACTTATATCTTGAATAATCTTATTGTTGCTAAGATCTAAACTAGTTAAATTTGTCAACATGCTTATATCTTTAATAGTATGATTTTCTATAAGATTTAAATCAATTAATTCAGTCAACATACTTATATCTTTAATAGTATTATTTTTCATAAGATCAAGTCTAACTATATTTTTTCTATCTATCTTATTAATTCTAAAAGCAATACTAAAATGACAGTTAAAATATTTCCATCTATCATAGTCTTTCTTTTTATCTATTTCGATAATACCTAAATATAGTTTACTTATTTGTTTATAAAAATCTTTATTCACAAATAATAAAGAACTTAATAAATTATATTCTTTATATTCTTTTAATGTTTCAATAAAGGGTTCTATCAATAACATTTTTATATATAAAATAATCAAAATTATTATATAGTTTAATAACTAATATTATTTTAATTCTAAAAGATATAAAAAAAAGATGGAGATATATATTGATATATGCAGAGATTCTAAAAAGGATTATCAAAAGGCCTTTTACATAGTTAATCGAGTTTTACATTTAGATAAAGATATAGATAAAAATATAATAGAAACATACTATATCAACTATGGCATTTATTATGTATACTTTAATGTCAGTCTTTTATACAATCTTTATAATGTAGGCTTAATAAAAAACGAATATATTATTGGGTTTATGCAAGGTAATATTACTGTTTTTAAATATATCATTGGATTAGTCCCAAATTATGATTCTAGAATTTTATGTATCGCTGATACTCGAGTTAATGAAATAATAACAGATAAAAAAATAAAGAAACTTAATAGGAATATAAATAATCTTAAAGAAGACAAAAAATTATACGTATATAAAATAAATTCTGTTAAACAAGAGATGATTAATGATATTGAAAATATGTAATTATATATTATAGATTTTTTTGATTTAAAAGTAAAGATGTTTGTTAAAGGTAATTACAAGGCTAATATTAGCGGTAACAAAATAACAATAGAAGCAGATCATCCAAAAGAAGTACTTAAAGCTTTAGGCTTTCATTACTCAGATGAATTTAAAGAAGATATACTTAATGAGATTAAATCTAAATTTAAAATAAATGGCACAATAGAACAATTAAAAGATCATTTAGATAAACAAGACACTAAAGAATCGAAACTTTATTTAAATATTCTTCATGAAATAAAACCTCAATGTAAAATAAATGGTATATATTATAATATTTATTATTATCATCCAAATATGTCTCTTTTGCAAGTATCGCAGACATATGATTTAGATAAAATAATGAAAGTTAAAAGGAAGGAATCTCAGAATTTAAAAGAAGATCAAGAACAGGTTAAGAAATTAAAAGACAAAAAAGAAAAACTAATTAAAGGAGGAGATGCATCCTACAATAATATGAAAAAATACTATAAGATAAACGATAAATTATCGCAATACAAGAAATAGTCTTTTAATATAATGAGTAATTTTTTAGATAAAAGTTAACAAAATCTATATCATAAAGCATTAAAAGAAGGCGAGCTCCTTCATTAGTGAAATATATTTTATCTCCTTTAAAACAATAATGAGATGTCCCTATATCTTTTTCTTTTATAAAAAGTTTTAATTTTGATGAATTTAAAGTAGTTAATTTACATATTAAATCTTCGCTAATGCATCTACCTATCTCTTTCATATGATTTTTTAATTCCTTTAAAAGTTCTTCCTTTTGGTTTTGATTAGAATCCATTTTAATATATAATAAAATCATTTGTTTATTTAAACCGATTACATACTTATATTTTTGGTGATGATGTTTTATAAATACTTATATTAGTAAACTATTATCTTTAAGACTAAAAATTCATTTATAATATCCTTTATATAAATATCAATGTTATACTTTATAACTTCTTTTAATTTTCTTCAAATTCGCTAACAGACTTATATCTTTAATAGTATAGTTATCATTAAAATTTAAACCTTCTATATTTTTATAATTAAAATGAGTTATCTGAAGATTTATATAAAAAACAATTAAGGTATTTCTATTTATCATAATCATTTTGGTAATAGATTTTAATAATACCTAAATATAGTTTACTTATATAAGTATAATATTCTTTATTTATAAACAATAATAAAGACAAATAAATCATATTCTTTATATTCTTTTAATATATTAATAAAGGTTTAAACTAGTCAAATTAATTAACATACTTATATCTTTTATAGTATTATTTTCTTTAAGATTTGAACTAGTTAAATTGGTTAACATATTTGTATCTTTAATAGAGTCATTAAAATCAATATCTAAATAAGTTAAATTAGTCAACATATTTATATCTTTAATGGTATTATTAAAATTAAGATTTAAACTAGTCAAATTAGTCAACATATTTATATCTTTAATGGTATTATTACCGACAAGACACAATTCAGTTAAATTCATCAACATACTTATATTTTTAATAGTAGAATTATCACATAGATTTAATTTAGTTAGATTAGTTAACATAATTATATCCTCAATAAAGTTATTACCGCATAAATTTAATCCAACTATATTCTTATAATTCAAATAATATATTTGAAAATTTATATCAAAAGAGCAATTAAGATATTTCCATTTATCATAATCATTTTGATTACAGATTTCAATAACACCTAAATTAAATCGACTTATACGACTATAATATTCTTTATTAACAAATAATAATGAAGATAATAGATCATATTCTTTATATTCTTTTAATGTTTCAATAAAAGGTTCAATCATTTTATATATAAAAAGATCATTTATTATCTATCTTTTAATTTTTCTTAATTTGGTTAACATACTTACATCTTCAATAATTTCATTACAGTAAAGATTTAAACTAGTTAAATTTGTCAACATACTTATATCTTGAATAGTATTATTTTCTCTAAGGTTTAAATCGATCAAATTCTTTAGCATACTTATATCTTTAATAGTATTATTTTCTCTAAGGTTTAAACTAGTCAAATTCTTTAGCATACTTATATCTTTTATAGTATTATTTTTTCTAAGGTTTAAACTAGTCAAATTTGTCAACATACTTATATCTTTAATAGTATTATTTTCTCTAAGGTTTAAACTAGTCAAATTAATTAACATACTTATATCTTTAATAATACTATTAAAACGAAGATTTAAACTAGTTAAATTAATTAACATACTTATATCTTTAATAGTATTATTAAAACGAAGATCTAAACTAGTCAAATTAATTAACATCTTTATATCTTTAATAGTACTATTAAAACGAAGATCTAAACTAGTCAAATTAGTCAACATACTTATATCTTTAATATTGTTGTCAAAAAGACTCAATTTAGTCAAATTAGTCAGCATCTTTATATCTTTAATAGTTTTATTATTGTCAAGATTCAAACTAGTCAAATTAATTAACATATTTATATCTTTTATAGTCTCATTACAATAAATCTTTAATATAGTCAAATTCGTCAATATACTTATATTTTTTATAGTACGATTATATCCAAGATCTAATTTAGTCAAATTAGTTAACACGCTTATATCTTGGATAATATAATTATTACAAAGATCTAAACTAGTCAAATTAGTCAACATACTTATATCTTTAATAACAATATTACTGCAAATATTTAAACTAGTTAAATTAATTAACATACTTATATCTTTTATTATTCTATTATCATTAAGATTTAAAGTAATAATGTTTTTATAATTTATATGATTTATATGATTTATATTAAAATTTATATTAAAAGAACAATTAAGATATTTCCATTTACGGTAGTTATTTTTATTATTGATTTTTATAATACCTAAATATAGTTTGCTTATATAACTATAATATTCTTTATTCACAAATAATAAAGAACTTAAAAGATTATATTTTTTGTATTCTTTTAATATATTAATAAAGGATTCTATATGCGACATCTTTATATAAAAAATAATCATTTTTGTTTATCTTTTGATTTCTTTTAATTTGGTTAACATACTTATATCTTTAATAGTATTATTAAAACCAAGATTTAAACTAGTTAAATTAGTCAACATACTTATATCTTCAATATTTTCATTACCGCAAAGATCTAAACTAGTCAAATTAGTCAACATACTTATATCTTGAATAGTGTTATTATTGCTAAGATATAAATCGGTTAATTTAGTCAACATACTTATATCTTTAATAATATTATTACTGCAAAGATTTAAACTAGTTAAATTAATTAATATACTTATATCTTCTATAGTATTATTTTCTCTAAGATTCAAACTAGTCAAATTAGTCAAATTACTAAACATAGTTATATCTTTTATAATATAATTTCCCCAAATATCTAATCTAATCAAATTAGTCAACATACTTATATCCTTAATACTATTATTTCCTCGAAGATTTAAACTAGTTAAATTCTTTAGCATACTTATATCTTCTATAGTATTATTTTCTTTAAGATTCAAACTAGTCAAATTAGTCAACATACTTATATCTTTAATGATATTATTATCATAAAGATCTAATTCAGTTAAATTGGTCAACATATTTATATCTTTAATAGTTTTATTATTGCAAATATTTAAAGTAGTCAAATTAATCAATGTGCTTATATCTTTTATAGTATTATTATAGTTAAGACCTAATTTAGTTAATTTAGTCAACATACTTATATTTTCTATACCTTCATTATATCTAAGATCTAATTCAGTTAAATTGGTCAACATATTTATATCTTTAATATCCGTATTATTATTGAGATTTAAACTAGTCAAATTAATTAACATACTTATATCTTTTATAGTATTATTCTTATATAAACTCAATTTAGTTAGGCTAGTTAATATACTTATATCTTTAATAGTATTATTATAGTTAAGATTTAATTTAGTCAAATTAGTCAACATATTTATATTTTCGATAATAGAATTATTATATAAATTTAATTTAGTCAAATTAGTCAACATGTTTATATCTTTAATATTATCATTCCAAGCAAGATTTAAATTAAATAAATTAGTAAATTTGCTTATATCTTTTATAATATAATTACACCCGAGATTTAAACCAACTACATTTGTATAATCTGAATGATATATTTGAAAATTTAAATCAAAAGAACAATTAAGGTATTTCCATTTATTATAATTATTTTGACAATAAACTTTAATGACACCTAAATATAGTTTACTTATATATCTATAATATTCTTTATTCATAAATAATAAAGAACTTAATATATTATATTCTTTATATTCTTTTAATATATCAATAAAAGGCTCAATCATTTTATATAAAAAATAATCAAGTTTATCTATCTTTGAATTTCTATTAATTTAGTTAACATACTTACATCTTTAATAGTAGAATTATAGTATAAACTCAATTTAGTCAAATTAGTCAACATGCTTATATCTTTAATATTTTTATTACCGCTAAGATCCAATTCATTTAATTTAGTTAACATATTTATATCTTCTATATTATAATTATAACTAAGATTCAAACTAGTCAAATTAGTTAGTGTACTTATATCTTTGATATTGTCGTTTGCCCAAAGATTTAAACTAGTCAAATTAGTTAACATACTTACGTTTTGAATAATCTGATTGTAACTAATATCTAAATAGGTCAAATTCTTTAGCGTCTTTATATCTTCTATAATATGATTTCTCCAAAGATTTAAAATAGTTAAATTAGTCAACATGTTTATATCTTTTATAGTCTTATTATTTTCAAGATTTAATCTAGTCAAATTAGTCAACATACCTATATCTTTAATAGTATCGTTTTTCCAAAGACTTAAACTAGTCAAATTAGTAAACATCCTTACATCTTTAATATTATTATTGTTACCAAGATTTAAAATGACTAAATTAGTCAACATACTTATATCTTGAATAGTCTTATTATGTTCAAGATTTAATTTAGTTAAATTAGTCAACATACTTATATCTTTAATGATATTATTAAAACTAACATTCAATTTAACCAAATTAGTCAATATGCTTATATCTTCTATAATATAATTATAATTAAGATTCAAACTAGTCAAATTATTCAACATACTTATATTTTGAATAACCCTATTACAACTAAGATCCAATTTAGTCAAATTAGTTAACATACTTATATCTTCAATAATATAATTGCTACAAAGATTCAATTTAGTCAAATCAGTCAACATATTTATATCCTTTATAATATTGTTATTCCTAATATTCAAACTAGTCAAATTAGTCAACATACTTATATCTTTAATAATTTTATTACAGTAAAGATTTAATCTAATCAAATTAGTTAACATACTTATATCTTTTATATTCTTGTTATAACTAAGATTTAAACCCGATATATTCTTATAATTAAGATGAGTTATCTGAAAATCTATATCAAAAGAACAATTAAAGTATTTCCATTTATCATAATCATTTTGATGATAGATTTGAATGACACCTAAATTAAATCGACTTATACAATCATAATATTCTTTATTTATAAATAATAAAGAACTTAAAAGATCATATTCTTTATATTCTTTTAATATATTAGCAAAAGGTTCTATATGTAACATCTTTAATATAAAAAATAATCAAGTTTATCTATCTTTTAATTTCCTTCAATTTATTTAGCATGCTTATATCTTTAATATTTTTATTACAACGAATATCTAAATCGGTCAAATTAGTCAGCATACTTATATCTTTAATGGTTTTATTCTTGTAAAGATCTAAATAAGTTAAATTAGTCAGCATACTTATATCTTGAATAATCTTATTATGGTCAAGATCTAAACTAGTCAAATTAGTCAACATACTTATATCTTTAATATCTTTGTTGTCACAAAGATTTAATTTAGTCAAATCAGTCAACATGTTTATATCTTTTATAGTCTTATTATTTTCAAGATTTAATCTAGTCAAATTAGTCAACATACTTATATCTTTAATATTTTTGTTGTCACAAAGATCTAATTTAGTCAAATTAGTCAGCATGCTTATATCTTGAATGATATTATTGTTGCTAAGATTTAATTTAGTCAAATTATTCAACATACTTATATCTTTTATACTATTATTATTATAAAGATTTAAAGCAGTTAAATTAGTCAGCATATTTATATCTTTAATAGTATTATTATAATTAATATATAATTTAGTCAAATTAGTCAACATACTTATATCTTTAATGACATTATTAAAACTAAGATTCAAACTAGTCAAATTAGTAAACATGCTTATATCTTGAATAATATTATTTTCTCGAAGATTTAATTTAGTCAAATTAGTCAACATACTTATATCTTTAATATTATTATTACAACAAAGATTTAAACTAGTCAAATTAGTCAACATACTTATATCTTTAATATTATTATTACAACAAAGATTTAAACTAGTCAAATTAGTCAACATACTTATATCTTTTATATTCTTGTTATAACTAAGATTTAAACCCGATATATTCTTGTAATCAAGATGAGTTATCTGAAAATTTATATTAAAAGAGCAATTAAGATATCTCAATTTATTATAATCATTTTGACGATAAATTTTAATAACACCTAAATATAGTTTACTTATATAACTATAATACTCTTTATTTATAAACAATAAAGAACTTAAAATATCATATTCTTTATATTCTTTTAATATATTAGCAAAAGGTTCTATATGTAACATCTTTAATATAAAAAATAATCAAGTTTATCTATTTATCTTTTAATTTAGTCAAATTAATCAACATATTTATATCTTTTATAGTATCATTCTCCTAATATTTAATTTAGTCAACATACTTGTATCTTTAATAGTATCATTACAAATAAGATTTAATTTAGTCAAATTAGTCAACATTCTTATATCTTCGATAGTGTTATTATTACAGAGATCTAAACTAGTCAAATTAGTCAACATACTTATATCTTCAATAATCTTATCGTTACTGAGATCTAAATCGGTTAAATTTGTCAACATACTTATATCTTTAATATTACGATTTCCCCAAAGATTTAATTTAGTCAAATTATTCAACATACTTATATCTTTAATAGTATTATTTTCACCAAGATTTAAAGTAGTTAAATTAGTAAACATGCTTATATCTTTAATAGTGTCGTTATAACTAAGATTTAAAGTAGTCAAATTAGTAAACATACTTATATCTTGTATCATATGGTTATCGCAAAGATTTAAACTAGTTAAATTAGTCAACATGTTTATATCTTTTATAGTCTTATTATTTTCAAGATTTAAACTAGTTAAATTAGTCAACATGTTTATATCTTCAATATTTTTATTATAACTAAGATCTAAACTAGTTAAATTAGTTAACAGCTTTATATCTTTAATCGTATTATTATTTTCAAGATTTAAACTAGTTAAATTAGTCAACATGTTTATATCTTCAATATTTTTATTATAACTAAGATATAAACTAGTTAAATTAGTTAACAGCTTTATATCTTTAATAGTTTTATTATTTTCAAGATCTAAACTAGTTAAATTAGTCAGCATGCTTATATCTTCTATAGTATCATTTTCTCTAAGATTCAAATCAGTCAAATTAGTCAGCATACTTATATCTTCTATAGTATCATTTTCTATAAGATTCAGATTAGTCAAATTAGTTAGCATGCTTATATCTTCTATAGTATCATTTTCTTTAAGGTTTAAACTAGTCAAATTAGTCAGCATACTTATATCTTCTATAGTATTATTTTCTCTAAGATCCAGATTAGTCAAATTAGTCAGCATACTTATATCCTCTATAATATTATTTTTCCAAAGATTCAGGTTAGTTAAATTCGTCAACATACTTATGTCTTCAATAAAGCTATTATCGCGTAAATTTAAACCAACTATATTTTTATAATTAAGATGAGTTATATAAAAATTTATATCAAAAGAACAATTAAGGTATTTCCATTTATCATAATCATTTTGATGACAGATTTGAATGACGCCTAAATTAAATCGACTTATACGATAATAGTATTCTTTATTAACAAATAATAATGAAGACAATACATTGTACTCTTTATATTCTTTTAATGTTTCAATAAAAGGTTCAATCATTTTATATAAAAAATAATCATTTTTATTTATCTTTTGATTTCTTTCAATTTAGTCAGCATACTTATATCTTGAATAGTACTATTATGACTAATATCTAATTTAATCAATTTAGTCAACATACTTATATCTTTTATAATATCATTCTTATAAAGATTTAAACTAGTCAAATTTGTAAACATGCTTATATCTTTAATAGTTTCGTTACAACAAAGATTTAAACTAGTCAAATTAGTCAACATACTTATATCTTTAATAGTGTCGTTATAACTAAGATTTAAAGTAGTCAAATTAGTAAACATACTTATATCTTGTATCATATGGTTATCGCAAAGATTTAAACTAGTTAAATTAGTCAACATGTTTATATCTTTTATAGTCTTATTATTTTCAAGATTTAAACTAGTTAAATTAGTCAACATGTTTATATCTTCAATATTTTTATTATAACTAAGATATAAACTAGTTAAATTAGTTAACAGCTTTATATCTTTAATAGTTTCGTTATCCCAAAGATTTAAACTAGTCAAATTAGTCAACATACTTATATCTTTAATAGTTTTGTTACCCCAAAGACTTAAACTAGTTAAATTCGTAAACATACTTATATCTTTTATAATATTGTTCTTATAAAGATCTAAACTAGTCAAATTAATCAATTCATTTATATCTTTTATAATATTATTATCATTAAGATTTAAACTAGTCAAATTCGTCAACATACTTATGTCTCGAATAGCGTTATTATAATCAAGATTCAAACTAGTTAAATTAGTCAATCTATCTATATTTTTAATAGTTTTATTACAACTAAGATTCAATTCAGTCAAATTAGTCAATGTATTTATATCTTTAATAATTTCATTCCAGCAAAGATTTAATTTAGTCAGTTTAGTCAACATACTAATATTTTGAATAGCTTTAGTATTATCAAGATTTAATTCAATCAAATTAGTCAACATACTCACATCTTTTATAACCTTATTACACAAAAGATTCAAACTAGTCAAATTAGTTAACGTACTTAGATCTTTAATAGTTTTATTACAGTAAAGATTTAAATTAGTCAAACTTGTTAACATACTTATGTCTTCAATAAAGTTATTATTTAAATTTAACCCGACTATATTCTTGTAATTAAAATGAGTTGTTTGAAAGTTTATATGAAAAGAGCAATTAAGATATTTCCATTTATCATAATCATTTTGATTACAGATTTTAATAACACCTAAATTAAATCGACTTATACGACTATAATATTCTTTATTAACAAATAATAATGAAGATAATAGATCATATTCTTTATATTCTTTTAATGTTTCAATAAAAGGTTCAATCATTTTATAT